>OJBM01000016.1_pt1 | contig 116615 bp, 118 predicted proteins | sample 1591061 | NCBI WGS metagenome assembly OJBM01 (sample SAMN05416872, study PRJEB24817) | seawater metagenome | isolation source: Sea water | place: Canada:Atlantic | collected 2013-11
AATTACATTCATACATAACCTTTTCATAGACTACTGCAACCACTAACATAAATATAAAGAGGTAGACTCTGCTGCACGTATCAGCTCCATCTCGCCAACATGCATCACTTCTTTACTAATTACATTCATACATAACCTTTTCATAGACTACTGCAACCACTAACATAAATATCAAGAGGCGGACTCTGCTGCACGTATCAGCTCCATCTCGCCAACATGCATCACTTCTTTACTAGTTGAGTTCATAAATAACCTTTTTATCGACTACCACAGTCATTAACGTAAATACTAAACAGCAGGCTCCGCTGCACGTATCAGCTCCATCTCACCAACATGTATCACTTATTTACTAATTACATTCATAAATAACCTTTCTATTGACTAGCATAGCCATTAACGCAAATACCAAGCAGCAGGCTCTGCAGCACGTACTAACTCAATTTCACCATTTTGCAGCACATATTCAGCCGCTATTTGATGACAGAGAAAAAATGGCATACTTTCAGTAAAGCCATAAGCACCCGACAAACCAAAAATCAACTGGTCATCGACTGCAATATCTTGTGGAAAAGCTAATCGACCGAGCTTATCCAAGCTAGTACATAACGGGCCGTGAACATCGAAGTTGACTAATGACTCAGTAGACTCTCGCAACATTACCGCAGGAAATGCTTGCTCAGTGATTGCTGGTCGTAATAAATGATTGATACCACCAGCTAACACGAGTTGTTGCTGTTGAAAATTTTGCTTTTTATCAACCACTGACGTGACGTAATAGCCTGATTCAGCCACCGCATAACGGCCGAGTTCAAGCCATAGTTCCTTAACGCCAGCTCGTGCTTTTATTTTCGCTAAGTCATCAACAATACGTTGCCAACTTAACGTCTGACCTTTTTGTAAATAATCAACACCTAAGCCGCCACCTAAGTCGAGTACTTCGAGCGTCATGCCAACTTGTTCAGCTAGCTGAGTTAGTGGCTCAACCATTTGCGACCATAAATGGTACATTTTTTCATTGCTGAGCATATTGCCCCATTGAAATATATGTAGACCATTAATATTTAATGCTAGGAAGTCACAGACGTTAATTGTTTGCCACTCATCACACGATAAACCAAAAGGCGTCACTTCATTGCCACCAAGCGGATTTTTTTCACCATCGGGCCACTGTAGTTGCACTCGAAGTAGTACCTGAGGTTTGCAATCCAGCTCGATTGCCGATTCATTAAGCCACTGCAGCTGCAACAAGCTTTCAACAACAAAGGTGTTAACACCTTGCTGTAAAAAGGCTTTCATTTGGCGCTTAGACTTAGCAGGCCCAGTATTAAGAATACGCTTAGCAGCAACATTTTGCGCTAACACTTGGCTTAGCTCACCTTGACTGGCAACGTCAAAGTTAAAACCTTGTTCAGCTAAGGTAGTAATAACGCGTGACAAAGGGTTAGCCTTAACAGCAAACCAAAGTTTAATCACATCCTGCTGCATTAACTCTGACAAGTGTTGCGCAAGCGCATCTAAATCATAAAGAAAAAAGCCAACTTCATCTTCATCAATTTCGTCGGTATTTACCTGCAACTGATGGCGATTTTTCAATACTTTAAGCACTGTAGGATTAAGCCAATTTGGTCTAAATCTAGCACTTAACTTTTCTTGTCTTGCTTTCATTTTTTGCCCTAACGTAAAACAGCTTCAAGTTCTAAGGCCGCATTACTTTTTTCATCACGGTATTTAACAATCAATGCACACGCCATATTCAAGCCTTGTTTTTCCGCCCAACCGCCAGAAATAGGACGAGTTCCAGGTACAACCACGGCATTCTCGGGAATATCGGCGCCTTTCTCTAACATAATATTATTAACACAGTCGTAAACAGGCACTGAAGCTGAAAGCGAAACTCCTGGTGCTAACACCGCACCTTTTTTCACTACAATACCTTCAACAATGATCACACCAGCACTAAGAAAAGCATTATCTTCAATAATCACCGGACTTGCTCCAATAGGCTCAAGTACGCCACCAATTTGTACCGCCGCAGATACATGAACATTTTTACCTACTTGTGCACATGAGCCAATGAGCGCGTGGCTATCAATCATGGTGCCGCTATCAACAAATGCACCAACATTGATATAAGCAGGCGGCATAATAATCACCCCTGGAGCAACATAAGCACCGCGACGAACTGATGAGCCACCCGGTACCATGCGGACATTATCACTGACCGAAAATTCACGAGCAGGTAAATTATGCTTATCAACAAAACCCTGATATATACCACCAAATTCAGTATTATCACCGGCTTTAAATGCCGACAATATCGCTTGCTTTACGTCGACATTAGCACTCCAATTACCACAACTACTTTGCTCTGCTGCACGTACACTTCCTGATTCTAATGCTGTTAAAGTTTCTTGCCAGTTCATTGATTTACTTCTCTTAAATTGCTTGTTGATAAAGGGGCTGATTGGGTATTATTGAGCGCAGGCTCAAAAGCAAATGATGCTTTGTCATTGCTTTTAAGTGCTTGCTCTGCAAACCATTGCTGAATTTGTTGATGAATAGTGTGCAAATTGTGATCGCTAGCTAGCTCTTCTTGGCATAATGGCAAACGCAATGTCGCTGTACTAATAGCGGCTAATTCAGCCATTAATACTTTTACCGGAATAGGACTCGTGACTTGAAACAGCGCGGCAATGGCATTGTGCCAAAGTGGAAATAGGTCATCACATTGCTGAGATAATGCTAACGCCACATAACGCTGGGTTTCCTGCGGCCAAACATTGGCACAAACCGACACTAAACCCCGCACACCGGCATTGGCTAAATAGGGCATCATGGCATCTTCACCACTGAACAATTCGATATCAGGGCAATGCTGACGATAGGCTAATAGCTTGTTAAGATCACCACTCGCTTCTTTAAGCGCCCAGCAATTTTTATGATGTTGCAGTGCTTGTAATGCCGAAATGGCAATTTCGACACCACTTCGTGATGGCACGTTGTATAGCATGCAAGGGAAGTCTGCAGCGTCGAGCAAGGCTTGGTACCAAGCAGTTTGCCCAATCGGCCCTGGTTTGGCATAAATTGGGCTACCCAGTAGATATGCGCTAATAGGAAGTTGATTACATTGCCCTATCCAAGCCAATTGTGCAGCAAGGTTATGGCCTCCAACAGCAACCATCAAGGGCACGTCGAGCGACAATGCCACAACGAATTCCACAATAGCGAGTTGTTCTTCACTAGTTAATGCCAGACCTTCGCCCGTACTACCCAGCAACAAAATGCCATTATTCGCAACATTTTGTTGCTCAGCAATAGCTTGTAAGCTGACATAATCAATCGCGCCATTACTAAGTAATGGTGTGATCAAAGCCGTCCATACAATGGGAGATTCCGATTTTTGGAGTGTTTTACAATATGTTATTTGATTCATTTCTCTCGAACTCGTTTCGTTCGGAGAACTTATAGGCGCTTGCAAAAGCCAAATTCAAGAAATGAATTTTGGCCTTAACAAAGGCCAGAAGCTCTCCACCTAAAAGGTGACAGTTGCAAGGATTCAACCTAGCACTAAGCATAAAATATGACTTAGCGACAACAACCGATATTTGTATCAACAAAAATACAATTACCTCGGCGTTTTCCCCCCTCACTATTGCTCACTAGAGTTTGAACTCTTCACAATAGCTACCTGGTAAACGCTCCTCTTCTGGCCCTTCATCATTAGGCTAGTTACAAAATGAACTAACCCAACTGGAATAAGGGACTAAATTATTAAAACATTTAAATCTAAGTCTCGTCAATAGACGTCTAAACGTATATTAACAATAAAAATCTAATTTATTGATAAACTTGATCTTATTTCTTTTTCTAAAATAGAAATTCGATCTTGCCCCCAATAGCTAAAATTTTTCATTTTAAAACACGGCACGCCCCAAAACGCTAAACTTGTCAGTTCTGCTTGGTTATTATCAGCCCACTGCTGCCAATTGTTTTCAGCTTTATAGGCATGCGCAGCTTGTTTATCTAATGCTAACTCACCAATAATATTATCGATATTCTCGGTATCAGATAAATCAATATTCTCTACATAGACAGCGCGAAAACACGCCAACATGTACTCTTTATCCTTACCTTGTTGCTGTGCCCAAGCAAACATACTATATGCGTTGATGACACCATCACCTAAGGGATCTACAAAGCCATTAAATTCAATATTTAACTTTTGCGCCTCCCTCAAAGCATCCAAATAAATGTATTTTTGTTTTGCGATGGGAATCGATGCCCCTCTCATCAATAAAGGGAGTACAGGCTTGATGACTAACTCAAGTTGATAACGCTCTGCCAATGCAATAGCTTGTACAAAACCCAAATATGAATAAGGGCTACGTAAAGACAAGAATATTTCTAGTTGCTGTAATTCTACGTTAATTGCTGGCTGTATTTTAAAATCAGTAAGCTCTGTTCTAACAAGCTCCTTACTGGCTTTTGCATCGGCCAATAATTCATTACTAACTGATGTTATCAAGCTGTGTTGCTCTAACGTTTTTTCAAAATGAAAAAGTCTATCTACGCCGACAAACCAATTTCCAGCAAAACAAATAGCAGCAGCACAATAATGTCCTTTATTTTCAAGTCGAGCTTGATTTTTCACTTGATGGGTAATAGTAGGTGTCGACGCTATATAATGCTGGCTAAAGGTATCGCCCCAAGTTTGTAGAAAAATTTGCTCGGCATTATTGATATTATTAGGTAATAATTGCCATACTTGCTGACCGGTAGAAAATAACATTGATGAAGGGACTTTATCTATTTTCACTAATTGATATTGCTCAGCAATTAAATTGGCATCTTGAATTGCCCATTGTCGATGCAGCTTTGGAGCTATTGTCACTCCAGGTAAAGCCCCCCAAATAAAGAATATTTTTAACTCTACTTCATATTGTTCCTGTAAACGAGCTAGCATTTGTACCAGCATAAAACTATGAGGATCGTTTAACGCTAAATATACTTCTGCCTGTGCACTTTTCCCAAAAAAACGCCCTAATAGAAAATAACGGAAGGTCAAAAGCTTTTGCCTATTTCGGCTATGTAGCCATTTTATTTTCAGGCGAAAAATCATTTTATTAAAAATAGCCAACTCCTTTAGGACTATTGATGGCGAGATGTTTAAAATCGCGTAGAATAGCTTGCATTATTACATACTAAAAATAATCTCTGCGCATATTTGTAGCAAAATACGTACAAAAAATCGCAAGTATTATAATGAATTAAGCGCAAACACAGGTAATTTCATGGCAATCAGCAATATTAATCAACTGTTAATACGAAATATCGATAGTATTTCAGCAACTACTCCTCTTTTCGTTAACATTGCTAATGATGGCATTATTGCCGAATATCTGACCCATCACACCACGGCAAAAATAACTTGTTACCACACTAATTTTGCTGATTACAAACCCAGCCAAATGGCAAAAAACAACCAAGTTACCAGCCATTTCTGTGTTGAATATAAAGCTCAAGCAAAACATGACTTAGTGATCATTAACTTTCCTAAAAGTAAGGCGGAATTTGGCTTTACACTGGCGATGCTTGCTGAATCAATGACAGAAGACGCTACGGTTATTATTGTTGGTGAAAACAAAGGCGGTATTAAATCGGCAGATAAGTTAAGTAAAAACTATTTAAACTTTTGCAATAAGGTTGATGCCGCACGTCATTGTTTGTTGTATGTTGGACAATTTCAGTCAGATTTACCAAAATTTGAACTCGATGAATTCTATAAATATTACTCAGTAACCGTTGGAGATAATCAGCTAAAAATAGCGGCATTACCTGGCGTTTTTAGCCAAAATGGCTTAGATATTGGCACCGATGTCTTGTTAGAAAACTTACCACAATCGATAAAAGGTAAAGTGCTCGACTTTGGTTGTGGCGCTGGCGTTATAGCTGCCTGTATCGGTAAACTTTTTCCCGACACAAAGCTCACTTTAGTCGATGTTAGTGCCTTAGCATTACAGTCAGCGAAAACGACTTTAGCACTCAATGAACTAAACGGAGAATGCCTTGCATCCGACAGCCTTTCTGATGTGAATGAGCGCTATGATTTTGTTATTTCTAACCCGCCATTTCATCAAGGTGTTAAAACCCACTATGCAGCAACCGAGCAATTTTTAACGAAAATTAAGCAACATTTATCTACTCACGGTTGTATTACCATAGTCGCGAATAGCTTTTTAAAGTATCCACCAATTATGGAAAAAGCCATCGGAGAGACAAAAACGCTAGCGATAAAGAAAGGTTTTGCCATTTACCAATGTTTTACCAAAGGCAAAAATTAAAATAACTAGCACAAAGCCATTGTTGAACACCCCAAGGTTTTCTACAATCATACTATTCGTCATTAACTGAGCTTAATATTTTATGCCAACAACACGACGCATTTGGTCAATTCGACGATTATTACTACTCTCGATTATTGGCTTTGTTATTGTCTTTAGCATTATTAATCTCGCAATTATTTCACAGCAATACAGTAATAGTTATAATAACTTAGCCGCAAATCACATTAAATATTGGGCGAATGAATTGGCGGACGACAGTAAAGATTATCTCGTTAATTCCGATCGACAGAGCTTAAAAGATAGCCTCACCATTTCTCATCAAATTCCCAACTTAAATTATTTACATATTTATCAACTCAATAGTCAAAGTAATAAGCTTGAGCTATTTTATAGTTACAAACGCAGCGAGCGACGTTCTGCTATTTCTGAAAAGTCTTCTGAAATTAATAATTTACTTGAGCCAAGATTTAAAGAAAATTATCTTGAGTATATGCGTCCAATTAAAGTGGATAACAAAGTCATTGGCTATGTTTATCTACAAAATAGCAAAGAACACATAACATTAATCACTGATAAGTTGTTCAGCACTAGTGTGCTGATTATTTTTATCTTCTTGCTTTTAGCTATATTTATTGTTCTGCAGTTGGATCGATATATCGGCGCACCATATGTTTCTTTAGTAAATACTGTACAAGTGGCCGCTAGACAAAAAGATTTTCTGCAAAAGTGCCAAGCCCAGCCTTATCGTGAGGCAGATATACTCGCACGTAATATCAATATATTATTTGCTCGAATGGAAAAGCACATTGCGCAATTAAATGCCGCAGAACAACAAACACTCGAACACTCACATGAACTAGAAGATAAAATTAATAAACGTACCGCAGCATTGAAAGAGTCGAACCAAGAATTACTTTCTACTTTAGAGAAACTGCACCAATTTCAAGGCCAACTGGTTGAAAGTGAAAAAATGGCTTCATTAGGAGACATGGTCGCAGGTGTTGCTCATGAAGTGAATACACCAATAGGCTTAGGTGTGACAGCATCAACATTGCTCGCCGATCGCATTGAAGAAATCACCGCTGCCTTTGAAGACAAAACATTAAAATCTAGCCAGTTAAAAAAGTTTCTGCACGAAGGCGGGGAAAATATTGCCATTATTTATCGTAATTTGAATCGCGCAGCAAACTTAATCTCTAGCTTTAAAAAGGTCGCGGTAGACCAATCAAGCGAAGAAATTCGCAGCTTCAATGTTAAAGAATTATTAACTGAAGTATTACTAACTTTAAGACCACAATTACATAGTTTACCTTACACCATTGATATTGACTGTCCGCAGGATCTAAACATTTCCAGTAAACCTGGACCTATCAATCAAATATTAATTAATTTAATTATGAATTCAATTATTCATGGTTTTGAAGGCAGAGAAAACGGGAAAATAACCATTAGCGTGATGCCATTGAGCAACCAACTTAATCTACTTTTTCAAGATGATGGCATCGGTGTCGACAAAACTATTGAAAACAAGGTCTTTGAACCTTTTACCACAACAAAGCGTGGCGAAGGCGGCAGCGGGTTAGGTTTACACTTGGTCTACAACTTAGTCACACAAGCACTTGGCGGTACAATAGTGCTCAATAGTGAGCTTGACAAAGGTGTAACAGTTGAGATTAATTTTCCTATCAACTAATTGCTTGATCTAAACGGAACAATTATTAAGCGGGTTGCTTTACAATTGCGTTATTAAAGGTGCCGATGATTGTTTTTTAGTACAAGCTTCTATACCATTAGCCAATATTTATAAGTCTTGTAATCGTCTATAATTACAAGAGCCTAATCAATAACTGTTAACTATTGATTTACAATAAACTAGATAAAACTGGACATTTAACATGCAAAAACCACACATACTCATCGTAGAAGACGAAGACGTAACACGCTTTAATCTACGAAATCTATTTGAAGCTGAAGGCTACCGTGTATCCGAAGCAATAGATGGTGATAGCATGGATAGCGAATTAAAAAACAATACCATTAACTTGGTTATTATGGATATCAACCTACCCGGCAAAAACGGCTTACTATTAGCGCGTGAATTAACCAGCAATGATGACCTAGCGTTAATTTTCTTAACGGGTCGAGATAGCGATATAGATAAAATCTTAGGATTAGAAATTGGTGCAGATGACTATCTAACCAAACCATTTAATCCTCGTGAACTCACCATTCGCGCTCGCAACATTCTAAATAGAATGTCGAGTAGTAAAACCGAATCAGGCGATTCAATTATCAGTTTTAATCAGTGGTCACTTAATGGCAACTCAAGAAAAATGATCTCGCCTGATAATAAAGAAATTTCTATCCCTCGTGGAGAATACCGCGCATTACGTTTATTAATTGCTAATGCAGGGCAAATTGTTACACGTCAGCAATTGATCAAAGAAATGACTGGCAGAGATTTACGTACTAATGACAGAACCGTCGATGTTACCATCCGTCGCTTACGTAAGCATTTTGAATCTGTTGAAGATGCACCAGAATTAATTAATACTATTCATGGTGAAGGTTATCGCTTTATTGGTAGTGTCGATTAAGCAGTATCCACTGCATTGATCTAAATATATCTAGACCAATGCAGGTTAAATATTTTAACCTGCTAGCGCTTTCATTTCTTAATAAGCTTATGCTTAATAAAACCTACTGACTAGACAGCCATTGCTTAAAAGCATCGATAGCCTGTTGATTTATTAACTTTAAAACATTCAAATGCTCTACTTTCATTGACCACGCATCGGTTGATTTTTCGATCGCGATAAGCTTTTCATGAACTTGAGATAAACCAGCGCTGGCAGCTGAGCCTTTCATTTTATGACAATGTTCTTGCCACTGCTTTTGATCTTCCCGAGCGATAGTTTCATCAATTTCTGAAAGATAAACCTGAGACTGTTGCACATATAAATCTAACATTTGCTGCAATACATCTACGTCTAATGCTTCTAAATAACCATTAATCAAGGTTAAGTCTAAATGTTGAATCGTCGCCATGAAGTTTCCTTAGGGAAATAGTTTTGTGCCATTTTATATTTACCATTTTCACCGTATTAACCGAAGAATACAATGCAATGGAACTTAATATTCATGCTGTTTACCTCTGCTATTAAAAGTAAATATCATATATTTGATCAATATCATTATCGCTATGACAAGCATTGCTTTTAGCGGGTGGATCGTTCAAAATGGCGCCCTTTTTAAGGTCACTGCATTATATGCCACTTTATAATTACAAAAGTGGGATCTATCAACTTTTCAGATAGCAATGCTAATTATAATTTTTACTATGTACTGCAGTTACACGATAGCCCTTTACATAGTGCACAAGCGAATAGCGGAGTCAAAATGCCTACAATAATGCCTGATATAGCAAATCATACCACAGCACAAACTGAGGGAACTTTGGATTGGGTCGGCATGAGTAATATAGAAATGCCAATCATGGTTGCCTCAAAGGGTCAATCAGAGCGTATGGTTTCAGCTTATGTTGATGCGTTTGTAAACCTTAAAGAGCCAAAAGCAAAAGGCATTCATATGTCGCGTTTGTATTTACTCCTTGACGAGTTATCTAATTCAAACGTACTCAACCATCAAAGCTTAGTGACTTTGTTAGATGGTTTTATTAGCAGTCACCAAGAACTAAGCGACAACGCAAAAGTACAATTCAACTTTGACTACCACTTACGCCGTAAGTCACTTATTAGTGGCAAGCAAGGCTGGAAAGCTTATCCAGTTACGATTACTGGCCGTTTAAATAAAGGTCAATTAGATATTGAGCTTTCTGTTGATGTACGTTATTCGTCAACTTGCCCATGTTCAGCGGCATTAGCTCGTCAGCTGATCCAGAAAGCATTCAAAGATAAGTTCACAGCAGGTGCAAGTGTTGACCTAGAAACAGTACATGAGTGGCTTGGCACAACAGAAGGTGTTGTTGCAACGCCTCATAGCCAACGTTCAGTTGCTGAAATTAAAGTAAAATTAAATAGCACAACAACAGAGTTCCCGATCACTGATTTAGTTGACTTAATTGAGAATTCACTTAAAACACCAGTACAAGCGGCAGTTAAACGTGAAGACGAACAAGAGTTTGCATTGCTAAATGGCCAAAACTTGATGTTCTGTGAAGACGCTGCCCGTCGTTTACAGCACACAATGAATGCCACAGAACAGTTTGATGACTTCTGGTTGCGTATTAATCATTTAGAATCGTTACACGCTCATGACGCCGTTAGTGTTACTACTAAAGGTGTTGCCGGCGGTTACCAGCCGTAATTAACGCTTGCTAACACACCTTAATAAACTAAATATAATGAAACGTTATTAAGGTCACACAACTTAGCTTACAAAGACTCAGCTAAAGCGTGAATAATACTTAAATTGATAAGCCCTAACAGTTTCGAACTGTTAGGGCTTTTTTAATTTTATTGAAATGTTTTATCATTTTAAGCACTTTTATCACTAATTCCCCTGCCCAATCCATATTTTTCATTAAGCTGTTTACAGACTATCTTCACCTCATTCATAACGTTCATTAGCAGTCAAAGCAAAAATAGCACATTACAGACTCTGCCAACCTTTAAAAACAACACTATAACTTTGAATAAATATTGAATATAAATTTAATGAATACATTTTATTTCAGTAAAAGCACCCAGCAACAAAATGTAATTAAATTACAAAAAACAAACTTAACCGTTGCTTTTTATTGACATAAAACGGCTATAAGCCTAATAAAAATAGAGTAAACAGCGCTTAAATAAGCAATTCACGCTATAAAGCGGTTAACAACCTGTAAAAAAACTACGAGCAAATACTCTATTTACATTGACGTTTCAATTGTAAATGTTTAATGTAAGAAATAATCCAGCAGCGAAATTTAGACTATTTATGCAAAATAAGCATAATTATATCCATTTAGGCTAAATTTAAAATCAATAGTTGGAGTGTTCATTTAGGAGAAGAGAATGCAGCTTTACGATCATACTTATCAAAAAGACAATTGCGGTTTTGGTTTAATTGCCCATCAACACGGCGAAAGAAGCCACAAACTGGTAAAGACTGCTATCCATGCTCTTGATAGGATGCAACATCGTGGCGGCATTGCAGCCGACGGGAAAACTGGAGATGGCTGCGGCCTGTTAATGCAAAAGCCTGATAGTTTTTTCCGTGCAATTGCCGAAGAAAACAATTGGCAATTAGGTCGAAAATACGCAGTTGGAATGATTTTTCTTAATCCTGATCCTGTCCAAGCAAACTTAAGTAAAGAAATTCTTGAAGAAGAACTTGCTCGTGAAACCCTTACACTCGTTGGTTGGAGAACTGTTCCTACTGACATCAGTACCTTAGGTGAAATTGCTAAAAGTAACCTGCCAACTATTGAACAAGTGTTTGTTGATGCGCCTCCTGGTTGGAGAAATCGCGATTTAGAACGTCGATTATATATGGCTCGCCGCCGTGCGGAAAAGCGCATAACGGATGAGCGCTTTTATGTTGCTAGCTTGTCATGTTTAGTTACCATCTATAAAGGCTTAATGATGCCTGTAGATCTACCGAACTTTTATCTAGATCTTGCTGATATTCGCATGCAAACGGCGATATGTGTCTTTCATCAACGTTTTTCCACTAACACTTCTCCACAGTGGCACTTAGCGCAACCTTTTCGTTATTTAGCGCACAATGGTGAAATAAATACCATCAAAGGCAACCGTCAATGGTGCCGAGCAAGATCATATCGCTTCCATTCACCTTTACTACCTGATTTAAAAGACGCCGCTCCTTTTGTTAACGAAAGCGGTTCAGACTCATCTTCGTTAGATAATATGTTGGAATTGTTCCTTGCCGGTGGCATGGATTTATATCGTGGCATGCGTTTATTAATGCCACCTGCATGGCAAAATAGCCCATTAATGGATGACGATTTAAAAGCCTTTTATGAATTTAACTCCATGCATATGGAACCATGGGATGGTCCAGCTGGTGTTGTGGTTACCAATGGTCGCCATGTTGCTTGTAATTTAGACCGCAATGGCTTGCGTCCCGCGCGTTATGTTATCACCCGTGATGGTTTTATCACCTTAGCGTCTGAAGTGGGTATTTGGGACTACGGTGAAGACGAAGTTATTGAGAAGGGTCGTTTAGGCCCTGGCGAGATGTTAGCCGTTGATACCTATACCGGTAAAATTTTCGACTCTAGCGCAATCGATAACGAATTAAAAGTTCGCCATCCTTATAGAGAATGGCTAGATAATAACATTCGTCGCTTAGTACCTTTTGATAAATTAGACGCTAAGCTAATTGGTCAACGTGTATTTAGCGATAAAGAAATTTCTCAATACCATAAAATGTTTAACTACAGCTATGAAGAAATTCATCAGGTAGTCAAAACGTTAGCAGAAAATGGCCAAGAAGCTACGGGGTCTATGGGGGATGATACGCCAATGGCCGTATTATCAAGCCAACCACGTAATTTATATGATTATTTTAGACAACAATTTGCTCAAGTAACCAATCCACCGATAGACCCATTGCGTGAACGCTATGTCATGTCGTTAGGCACCTGTATTGGACGTGAGCATAACGTATTCAATGAAACTACTGGTCACGCTGATCGTATTTTATTTGCTACGCCCGTATTAATGTATACCGGTTTAAAACAAATACGTGAGCTTGACCCTAAACATTACCGTTCTGATACATTAACGCTGAACTACGACCAAGAAGAAGGTTTAGAGGCTGCTGTACTGCGTTTATGTGACGAAGCTGAAGAGTTAGTCCGCGAGAAAAATACAGTTATCTTGGTACTATCAGACCGTCAAATACATCAAGGCATGTTGCCAATTCCCGCGGCTATGGCAGTGGGCGCAGTACAAAAGCGTCTAGTTGATCAACAGCTTCGCTGTGACTCTAATATTGTCGTTGAAACTGCTTCAGTGCGAGATTCACATCAATTTGCTGTACTGCTAGGGCTTGGCGCAACTGCTATTTACCCATTCTTAGCTTACGAAACAATTGAACAATTGGTAGAGCAAAAGCAGATTGACTTAACCGCTCGTCAAGCCGTCGTTAATTACCGAGAAGGTATTAACAAAGGTTTGTTGAAAATACTGTCTAAAATGGGTATTTCTACCATCGCAAGTTATCGCTGTGCAGGGCTTTTCGAAGTTATTGGCTTAAGTAGCAATATCATGCAACTTTGTTTTCCAGATTTACCGAGCCGAATTGCAGGAGCAGATTTCGTCGATATCGAGCAAGACAATATTAACCTTGCTCGCAGAGCATTTATGCCACACCAAAAAATTAGCCATGGCGGACTTTTAAAGTATGTTCACGGTGGTGAGTATCATGCATATAACCCTGACGTTGTTAGCACATTGCAAACTGCGGTTAGGAGCGGTAATTACGATGACTATAAAATATTTGCCGGACAAGTAAACAGCCGTCCTGCTGCCGCATTACGTGATTTATTGGCGTTAAAAGAAGATCAACAAGCAATCGACATTGCTGATGTCGAAACTGAAAGTGAATTATTTAAACGCTTTGATAGTGCGGCAATGTCAATCGGCGCATTAAGCCCAGAAGCACACGAAGCTTTAGCGATCGCGATGAACCGCTTAGGCGGTTATTCCAACTCTGGTGAGGGTGGTGAAGATGAACGTCGTTTTGGTACGGTAAAGAATTCTCGTATCAAGCAAATTGCTTCAGGACGATTTGGTGTAACTCCTCACTATTTGGTCAATGCCGATGTTTTGCAAATCAAGGTAGCACAAGGCGCTAAACCAGGAGAAGGCGGACAATTACCTGGCGATAAAGTTACGCCGTTAATCGCTAAATTACGCTTTTCAGTTCCTGGGGTCACCTTAATATCTCCACCGCCGCATCATGATATTTATTCTATTGAAGATTTAGCTCAGCTTATTTTTGACTTAAAACAAGTAAATCCAAAAGCGATTATTTCTGTCAAGCTAGTATCTGGTCCTGGTGTTGGCACCATAGCTTCAGGAGTGGCAAAAGCTTACGCCGATTTCATAACTATCTCTGGTTATGATGGCGGTACCGGTGCTAGCCCACTGACCTCAGTAAAGTATGCTGGCTGTCCTTGGGAACTTGGCTTAGCTGAAGCACATCAATCATTGGTCACTAATGGCCTACGTCACAAAGTACGCTTGCAAGTCGATGGTGGCTTAAAAACAGGTATTGATATCGTTAAAGCAGCAATTTTAGGTGCCGAGAGTTTTGGTTTTGGTACCGCGCCTATGATCACGCTTGGTTGTAAGTTCTTACGTATTTGTCATTTAAATAATTGTGCTACAGGTGTCGCAACTCAAGATGACGTATTACGTGAACAATTTTTTAAAGGCTTACCTGATCAAGTAATGAACTATTTTAAATTCATTGCTCAGGATGTGCGTGAGATATTAGCGGCACTGGGTGTAGAAAGCTTAACTGCAATTATTGGTCGTACCGACTTGCTTGAAATGTTACCTGGTATCAGCGCTAAACAGCAGAAACTTGATTTGTCGCCTATTATCGCTCCAGTTATTGCAGGGGAAGATACCGCACTTTATCAAACACAAGACAATCAACCGTTTGATAAAGGTGAGTTAAACCAAAAACTTGTAGCACTAGCATCAGATGCTATTGCTCATAGTCAAGGTGGTGAGTATCGATTAACCATTCAAAACACCGACCGTTCTGTTGGCGCTTCATTGTCGGGTGAAATTGCCCGCCAGCATGGTGATCAAGGTATGGCAGCTAGCCCAATAAAAGTATTTTTTAATGGTACTGCAGGTCAAAGCTTTGGTGTGTGGAATGCTGGTGGTTTAGAGATGACATTAACCGGTGATGCTAACGACTACGTCGGTAAAGGCATGGCTGGCGGTAAGTTAACCATCAAGCCACCTAAAGGTGTTGAGTATTTAAGCCATGAAGCCATGATTATGGGTAATACCTGTTTATACGGGGCTACTGGTGGCAAACTTTATGGCTGTGGTAAAGCCGGTGAACGTTTTGCAGTACGTAACTCTGGTTGTCACGCCGTTATTGAAGGAGCTGGCGACCATGCCTGTGAATACATGACTGGCGGCATTATTACGATTTTAGGGCAAGTTGGCGTTAACTTTGGTGCTGGTATGACAGGTGGTTTTGCTTATGTGCTAGATGAAAATAACGACCTTGATATACGTTTAAATAACGAATCAATCGAAATGCTACCTATTGGCGAATTGAATATTCATCAAGAACATTTACGCGGCATTATCAACCAACATTTCGACGAAACTAACAGTTTAAGAGCACAAGAGATTTTAACCCACTTCTCAACTTATGCTCCATTGTTTAAATTGGTGAAACCAAAAGCGGTTGATGTGAAAACATTGCTAGGTCATCACAGTCGTTCATCTGCAGAACTACGTGTTCAAGCGCAATAGAGAAGAACACGAGTTGGAGAAATAAATTAATGAGTAAAAATGTTTATCAATTTATCGATGTCAAACGCATTGACCCGCCTAAAAAGGCAATAGAACAGCGAAAAATTAATTTTGTTGAAATTTATCAGCCATTAAGCAATGAGCAAAGTGCCGGTCAAGCAGACCGTTGTTTAGATTGTGGTAACCCTTATTGTGAGTGGAAATGTCCTGTACATAACTATATTCCACAGTGGTTAGAGTTAGTTACCGAAGGCAAAATTTTCGAAGCTGCTGACCTTTGCCATGAAACCAACAGCTTGCCTGAAATGTGTGGTCGCGTTTGCCCACAAGATAGACTGTGTGAGTCGGCTTGTACACTAAATGACGATTTTGGCGCTGTTACGATTGGCAATATAGAAAAATACATTACAGACACCGCGATTGCCCAAGGCTGGAAACCCGACTTATCTGAAGTCATTGCAACCGGAAAGCGTGTTGCAATCATTGGTGCTGGCCCTGCAGGCATTGCTTGTGCAGATGTACTAACTCGAAACGGTGTCGATGTTGTTGTTTTTGATAAACATGCTCAAATCGGTGGTTTGCTAACCTTTGGAATTCCTTCTTTTAAACTCGAAAAGGATGTAATTCAAACTCGCCGAGAAATACTAGAAGGCATGGGCATTGAATTCCGCTTAAATACCAATGTAGGTGTTGATATTAGCTTTGCTGATATTAGCGAAGAGTTTGATGCCGTATTCTTAGCACTTGGCACATACACAGACATGACAGGCGGTTTTGATAATGAATCAGCTTCTGGTGTTTATAACGCCTTAGACTTCTTAATTGGCAATACCCAAAAGTTAATGCAACTATCTGAAGCAGACGGCAATCAAAATGCCAAACCGTACGTTAACTTTTCAGATAAAAAAGTGATTGTATTGGGTGGTGGTGATACTGCAATGGATTGCGTGAGAAGCTCTATTCGACAAGGTGCTAGTGAAGTAACTTGTGCTTATCGACGCGACCAAGCAAATATGCCTGGCTCACCACGTGAAGTACAAAATGCAAAAGAAGAAGGTGTTAACTTTCAATTTAATATCCAACCTTTAGATATTGCTATCGACGAAAACGGTAACGCCTGTGGTGTTAAGTTTGTTAAAACCCAGCTTGGTGCACCGGATACAAATGGTCGCAGAAACCCTGAGGCTATTGAAGGTTCTGAATTTATTATGCCTGCAGATGCTGTTGTAATTGCCTTCGGCTTTTTACCTAGCCCGCCACAATGGATGAAAGATGCTGGCGTAGAAGTAGATAGCCGCGGCAGAGTAGTTGCGGTAGATAATAGTGATTTCGCCTTACAAACCAGTAAAGCTAATATTTTCGCTGGTGGTGATATGGTACTCGGCTCAGACCTTGTTGTAACCGCGATTGACCAAGGCCGAAAAGCAGCAATTGGCATACTGGACTTTGTTACTACCGAGCAACAAAAGCAAACATAATAATTGTTGCCAATTTAACTAAAAAACGGCATTAGCCGTTTTTTTAGTTATTAGAGAATTGCAGTGCTACACTGATGTGTCCAGCAATACGGCCTTGCAAGCCTTAGTATCATTCTATATGTTTTACAGACATTTTATTACGGCCATTATCTTTTACCCAGTATAGTTGCTCATCTGCAACACTGATCCATTGTTCTATTCTCTCCGCATAGCTAGCTTCTGCCGTCACTACACCAATAGAAATCGTAACACCTAAATAATGTTCTCCATCATAAGGAAAACAATGACAGGCGATTTCTTCTCGCAGCTCTTCAAGCTTTTTCACTACGCCATGCTTTTCATCGTGTTGAGCAACAATAATAAATTCTTCTCCGCCAAAACGAGCAACGATATCACTACGGCGGTCAAATTTACTTTTCATTAATTGGCCAACATACTCAAGACAGTTATCACCAATAAGATGTCCATACTCATCATTTAAACTTTTAAAGTGGTCTAAATCTAACATCGCCACCACCATTGTCGCTTTATTACGCGATAGAATAGCTTGTAACTCGCTAAACTTTCTTTCTAAATAACGACGATTGTAAAGCCCTGTTAAGCTATCTTTATTGGCTAATTCTTTTAAAGCCTTATTCGCTTTATTAAGTTCACGAGTTCTTTTTTCTACTTTTTCTTCCAAAATAAACTGGTGCTTTAATAACAGCTCTTGTCCTTCTTGTAATTCGCGATACAAGGCTAAAAATTCAGTAGGTGCTTCAAACGGAATAGTTTTATAACCCTGCTTACCATCACCATGTGCTAGTTCTTTCAATGCAAAATCTAAAGGTTGATTCAGGGTATGGGCAAACTGACTTGCTAATAACACGACAAAAATAAAGATTACAAAAAGTGACATAAAAATAGTTAAATATTGCTGTTCAATTAAGTGCAATAATTCAGCATGCTCAACAATAACAAAGATTTTCCAGTCATTTTTTAAGTTCACTTGACGATATAGATATTTCTTAGCATTGACACCTTTTTCGCCAATAGTCATCAATTCATGCTTCAATTCTTTCTGCTCAAGTGAGAAGCTAAATGCCGATAAAGTCGTTAGGGCTAAGTCTTTATCAGCATATATCACATTATCATTTTCATCCGTCAGTATGATCGCTATTTTGCTACCATTCTCTTCAATTTGCTTGGCTTCTTGCTCAAACATATTCAAGTTTAATGAGCCCTCAACAATACCAACAGGTGTATCACCGCTTTGATGATAAATAGGTGCGCTGACAGCCACAATAGGGTCAACACCGAATCCTCGTCCTAAAAAAACAGGTGAAACATATAGGGCTTCATTAAAAAAGGCCTGCGAAAAATATGTTCTATCAGCAACACTATAGCTTTCACCGCTGATTTTTTTCATCCTATCATTAGGAGACGTTGCTATTAGATGTGCATTATGGTCCGCGATAAGCATGGTTAAATAGCCGGGATATAGCAGATGAACTTTGCTTAAGGTATCAGCATAACCACTTGGTTCAATTGCCGATAATTTACTTGCTGTTTGCGCAATCGCTTTTACGTGCTCATCGACATAATTGTCAACAATTCTACTTAAGTATTGACTACTTATATCTAATCTTTCTTCGAATTGCTGATGTTGAATCTCATTTAAACTTCGGCTTAGAAACAAACAAATACCGACAACAAAAAAGGCCGACATTACCCATAATATGTAATGTAAGTATTGCTTTAAACTCTTTACTAGTGGTGGCTGTTGAGACTTTATCCATTCATTAATTTTTTCGCCAAAGATAAAAATGGCGATCACGGCTAACGCAGTATAAAAAACAGCATTAATGCTTTGCTTAAATGAAGAAAATAATACGTATGCGTCTACATTTGTATTAGTAAACCAAATTATTGCTGCAGTAAGCGGCATACCAATAATAAGCCAATACAGGAAGTCTGCGGTTGGTAAATACCAGCCTCTTCCTCGCATAAATGAAACAAATAACGCTTCTAAACCAAAGGTAATGAAGCCAAAAGGGTGTCCCCAAACAACTAACAAGGGCGTAACACAAATCAAAGCACATACTAGTGTTAATGCAGGTCGCAGATAAGCTGCGGCCATAATAAAAGCTAAATTACCAATGACTAATGAAATATTGTAGGCAAGTTCTACGGGGATACTATTGAGAATTGCTCCCAACATGCCTAATACGATGGCAAAAATTAATGGGCTACCTTGCTTAGTTTTCACTTCAACAGGTTGCTCTTCGATCTCTAATGATATCTTTATCGGGGAAATGCTCATTATTGAGGTACCACTTTAATCAATAGAAAAACATTAAAATTAAAATCACATTGTGTATAACAACTTCTCATTCCCACAGCAAAAAATCCTTTTATCAACCACTTCTCATCTATTGTTATAAGCACTTAATTAAATGTGTAGCTTACAACTTTCAAATAACCACTTAAAACCATCTTAACATTAATCGGTATTTGCTATGACTTATCTTTAAACTAAAGTTATTTTTGTATAACTATAGTGCAATAAACACAAAAGCCCTGTCAATGTAATTGCAGGGCTTTGTATTTATTCAATTAAAATATTTTAAGTCATGTCATTAAACGGGTTGTTTTTTGGTAATTGAATTTTATTAGCAAATCCCGTAACACCGATATCTTCTGTCGACAAGGTAATATCATCATCCATTAAGGTACCATCACCAAAACGGTAGATAAGCTGAAATTCACCATTATTAGCTTGCTCTTGGTATGTCGCTCTGGCTTGTTCAACCGCTACCGTTTTTTCTTCATAGCTTGCCATCTTATCTTTACCATGACGCTTTTCCATCATCGACAAAGTAACATCAGGAGAAAGCAAGGTTGCCGTGGCATTATTACCGCCAAAACCTTTTGAGTTAATAAAAGCGACATCCATGTTATGACAATCCCAATGCTCGGTAGCAATGTTCAAACGTTCATTATGCACATCATCAGCAACTTTTTTGATGGTAGTTATACCTGGCATAATATTATGAGCAAAAATACCTAAAGCCATGGCTACCTGATCACCACTAGCTGGACCAATCGTATGACCAACATATGCTTTAGGCGCAGCTACTGGCCAATTGTTAATATCAAAACTTTCAGCGATGCGATGATAAATTAATGATTCTGTCACGCGATTTTGCGGTGTACTTGAACCATGCGCTAAAATAAAGCTGCGTTGCTGTATTGATTCTTCACCAACAATAGCTGCTGCTAAAGCAACAGATTTCGCCATAGTAATATAGTTACCTGGGCCCGGTGCGGTTATCGACTTTTTAATACCATCGGCATTGGTATACACATCAGCAACTGAACCTAAAACATTGACACCTAATTCAAGCGCTAAAGCATCGTCCATCAAAATAATAAATTGTGCAGCTTCGCCAATAGTGAAACCACAGTTGTCACCAAAAGGACGACTGGTATTACGATGGTCAGCAATACCGTTGCCATCTAGTTTTTTCAAGCCCTCTTCATTGGCTAACGCGCTCATATTACCAAAGCCTTCAACCACTTCTGGTGTAATCGCACAATCATTACTACCAACAATCGCTAAACGAATGCGACCGGCTTGAATATCTTGCACAGCAGCTTTTAAGTTATATAAAAAAGTTGCACAGGCACCTGTTGAAGTAAACGTTGTCCCCACATTACCCGTTACATAAGCATTAACAAAATCTGTTGGCATGGTGTTTAAACCAAGCGCTAAATTTTTCGTCGATACACGTTCGCCTTTAAGGCGATTTTGCATCATACCACCGACGCCTTCAGCTTGAGTTTGGCCAAAAACTGATGCTGAATATGTACCAATTTCATCAGGGCTTACTTTATCAGCAATCTCATTCCAGCTATAGCCTGTTGAATGAATGGCATCTGCAGCACCAAATATAGTGGCTTGTAAACCGCGTGGTTGGTAACGACTGTTATACATACTAGCTGGTTTAAAGCCAGTCGGTAGTTGTCCTGCTGCTTTAATCGGGTTATCACGCGTTGAATCATGCTTAACTTCAATTTCGCCCGCAATTTCAACACGAACACGTTTATCTTCTAACTCAGTCACTTTCCATGTACGAGGTAAAGGCTTAGGCAAGTCACGTGCACGGGTTTCAAAAGTAATACCTTGGTCACCAACATCCATAGTCAATTTTTGCTGCCATGGCGTTGCATCAGGATCAAAATGTTCGTTTTCAATTTTACGGATTAAGGTACCCGCTAAAATTTCTTCACCGAATTGCTGTTCCACATCTGCTTTATCAACAACATTACCATCTTGATCAATAAGCTTGCCGTCTTGGCTAGTTAATAAGTTCATCAAAGTGGCTAAGCCAACGAAAGTTTCCTGACGAGCTTCAGCATTTAGCTTGTCGATCACAATACGACGAAAGCCTTGGTGAAAGGAAGTTCTACCGGCAGCGTTTATGCCACCCATGCCAACGATAATCGGTAATGCAGTCATGAAAAAATCTCTTTAAAATTCAAACTTTATATTTAGTTAAATTAGTTTAAAAGTTAGTTGTTAAAAATAATAATCATTAATGGCCATAAAATATGTAAAAATAGCCAAACGGGCTATTTATGCCAAATTTGAGTATCGAAAAGTATGAAAGCAAAATTTAAACGTAATAAAGACAACACCATCAACATCGCACTGTTGCTATACGATCATATGTTAGCAACTAGTGTTAGCTTACCGGTAGAAATGTTACGTGCGGGTGAAGCGGTAGCGTTACAAGAAAACAGACAAGCGCCGAGGCTATCTATACAAATGGTCGCAGAGTCAGTTAAACCTATTTCGACCCGTGCCTTAATAAGACTATTGCCTGATACTGATATTGAAAGCGCTCAACACCCTGATTTTGCCTTTATTCCAAGCTTATGGCGTAATCCTCGACCGACGATTGCCCAGCAGCCTAAAATGCTTAAATGGCTAAGTCACATCTGGCAGCAAGGGACAACACTTATTGGTGGCGGTACGGGTGTCTGCATGATGGCAGAAACTGGCATTTTAGATAATCACCCAGCAACAACGCATTGGCACTATGTTGAACAATTTAAACGTGATTACCCGCAAGTAGATTTAAAACCTGACTTTTTTATCACTCAGTCAGAACGCACTTATTGTGCCGCGAGCCTAAATGCCTTGGCTGATATTGTTGTACATATAATTTTTCAGATTTATGGCCAAAATGCCGCACAACAAGTCGAACGTAATTTTTCTCACGAAATTAGAAAGCCTTACGAAGATCAGCGATATTTGGAAGGTGCTGTTGACCGCCACCCTGATGAGTTGATCAGCCAAATTCAATTTTGGCTACAAACCAACTTAAGTTCAGACCTAACGTTAAATGAAATAGCGCAACAGTTTGGCATTAGCCAGCGTTCATTCACTCGAAGGTTTAAGCTCGCTACTGGCGTCAATGCCACACAATATTGGCAAAAATTGAAAATAGAAACCGCGAAAGAACTGTTAGGTGCTAGTAATTTATCTATTCAGGAAATAGCCTTTCACGTCGGGTATCAAGACCAAGCAAACTTTACCCGTTTGTTTAAAAAGATGTTGAATTTAACACCGAAAGCTTATCGCGCTATGGTCAGAAAGAAGCTTTTTAGTAATGATTAACCTCAATATTTTAAAATATTAAGGTTAATCAATTATGAGCAAAACTCACTATGAAGAAAACCAATAAGCTTGACTACTGAAGGGTTAGCAATACTGTAAAAAATGGTTTGTGACTCGCGACGTGTTTTCACTAAACCGTCTTTACGCAATCTTGCTAAATGCTGAGATAAACTCGATTGGCTTAAATCGACAAAATTATTAAGCTCATTAACCGACATTTCTTTTTCACCCAAATGACACAAAATTAATAAACGGTTTTCATTGCTCATCGCTTTTAACAAATCAGCAGCCTGCGAAGCGTTGCCGCGCATTTCTTTAATATCAATCGGTGCTAATGTTGTCATTGTTCTCTCTTTTAAGCGTTAAAATACGGCAATAAATCAAATCTAGTTGGATATTACATTAGATACTGCTAATATTAAAGTATATTACGCTTTTCTAATATAGCAAGTCACACCTTAATTGCTTTACTTGTTATTAACTTCCAAGGGAAATACTTTGAATTATCAACGCGTTTTAAACTTTGCCATTGCTAAGCCTAAAGCCATTTACTCGTTAGTGTTGCTAGTTACCTTGCTTAGTTTGGCGATGCTACCAATGATAGAGATTGATACCGACCCAGAAAATATGCTCAGTAAAGATGCGCCAGCGCGAGTATTTCACAATCAAATAAAAACTGATTTTCTAATGCGCGATATGATCGTCGTCGGCTTAGTCAGCGAAAGCAACATATTCACTGCTGAAACGCTAACCGTAATCGAGAAACTTACCAATGATATCCTGACCCTTGATGGTGTGATTGTCCCTGATTTACTATCACTAAATGTCGTTGACAATATTCGCCAGCTAAGCGACGAAAATGGTAATAATCAAGGTATTGTTTTTGAATATTTAATGAAAAGCGCACCGACAAGCGCTCAAGACAGTCAAGCCATTCAACAAGCGGTTAAGCGCCTACCGATGCTTAACAATACTTTAGTGTCAGGTGACAATAAGGCTATTGCCATTTATGTCCCTATCGTTAATAAAGACCAAAGCTATATCATTGCTGAACAAATTAGAGCATTAAGCCTGAACTATATTTCGCCTCAACAAAATGATTTAGCTTTTCATATTACTGGCCTGCCGGTTGCGGAAGACCAATTCGGCTTTGAAATGTTTGTGCAAATGGGCGTTGCGGCACCTTTAGCTGGCTTAGCGATATTTATTCTACTGTGGTATTTCTTCCGCAATATCCCACTAATTATTGCCCCCATGGTTGTAGCTATGGCAACTGTACTGATCATCATGGGTAGCTTGATTGGCTTAGGCTTTACCGTGCATATTATGTCGTCGATGATCGCAATATTCTTAATGCCAATTGCCGTGGTTGACTCGGTTCATATTTTGTCGGAATTTGCCGATCGCTATAAAGCTGGCGACAACGCCTCGGATACCGTGAAAAAAGTGATGGCGCATTTATATAAACCTATGCTGTTTACGTCAATTACCTCAGCGGTTGGCTTTTATTCCTTAATGCTTACCCCTATTCCGCCTGTAAAAGTGTTCGGCGCCTTTATCGGTACCGGCATATTGTTAGCATTTGTTCTTACCATTACCTACATTCCAGCTTATATTGCACGTATGAAGCCTGAAACCTTAGCGAACTTGCAACGCGCCTTACAACGCATGGAGCAAAAAGGCCGATTAGCAAAAAGCTTAGAAAAATTAGGCATTTTTTCCGTTAAACACGTCAAAATAATTCTAATTACTTTCATCGCTTTATTCGCTTTAAGTATTGAAGGCATTACACGCATTGAAATTAATGATAATCCGGTGAATTGGTTTAAAGCGGATCACGAAATTCGCATTGCAGATAAAGCGCTTAATCAGCATTTTGCTGGCACGTATGACGCTTGGTTGGTGTTTAACAACAATAAGAGCGATGAAAGCAAAGCGCTGCTAAATTTTGAGCAGCTTCTTACGAGCCAAGATGCAGGTTCAGCTAACTCAGCAATTGCTGAATTGTTAGCAAACTGGCAACAAGCTCAGCTTGTTTCAGCAGCAACAGATGCAGCTAACGCCCAAGCATTTTTCACTCAAGAATTATTAATTACCCTAGATGACATACGATTTGAAGCTGATGATTCAGAACAAGCGTGGCTAGAGCAACTTTATAATATCGGCGAACAAGCATTATCAGCCAAACAGGTGTTTACTGATCCTAATATGCTTATTTGGCTAGCAAATTTACAAACGGCACTGGTTGAAAATGGTGACGTCGGTAAAGTAAACAGCCTAGTTGATATTGTCCGTACCGTTAACCGTGAACTTAATTCTGGTAATGAGATAGATTTTGCTATCCCGAATAGCAGCAATGGCGTAGCACAAACTTTACTACAGTTTCAGTCTTCACATCGTCCACAAGATTTATGGCACTTTGTTAGTCCAGATTATCAAAAAACCTTACTCTGGCTGCAAATGACCAGCGGTGATAATCAGCATATGACAAAAGTGGTGAGCTGGGTTGAAGCATATATTAATAGCAACCCCCCGCCAGTCAATGTTGAGTATCAGTGGGCAGGAAAGTCTTACCTTAATGTTGTTTGGCAAGATGCAATGGTCAGCGGCATGATCGACAGTTTGCTCTCTTCATTTGTTGTGGTGTTTTTAATGATGATGATACTTTTTAGATCGATAAAGTACGGCGTATTAGCCATGCTACCGCTAACATTTACCATTACCATGATTTACGGACTTATTGGTTGGCTTGGCAAAGCTTATGATATGCCCATTGCCGTGCTATCAGCACTAACGTTAGGGCTTTCAATTGATTTTGCTATTCACTTTATTCAAAGGGTTCGCGAACTTGAAAAGGAATGCAAAAGTTTAAGCCGAGCGCTTACTGCTATGTTTCAAGAACCTAGCCGCGCCATCAGCCGCAACGCTATTGTTATCGCCATCGGCTTCACGCCATTATTATTATCACCGTTAATGCCCTACATTACCGTTGGCTTTTTCTTAGCCAGTATTATGATGATGTCGGCTTTAGTCACCTTAGTTTTATTGCCAGCACTGCTGACTTTATTAAACAAAAACGCGAATAAAGTTAGATAAGTTTTGATAGCAAGAGTTAAAAGGATAAATTTGATGAAGCATATTTTTACCAAACTTCAAAGATTAGATATTGTTAAAAACAGTAGATTGTTTGGCTTGCTGATTGCTCTGATGTTCAGTAGCAATTTACCAGCGCAGGAACCTGCGAAACAGCTTAGCATCAGTGAAATAATTACTAATTCTAACCTTGCATCTTACTACGCTGGTGACGATGGCAGTGCACAAGCTCGCATGATTATTGTTGATGAAAATGGCAAGAAGCAAATGCGTCAATTTGTTATTTTACGCCAAGATGAAAAGGATCTTGGAGACCAGAATATGTTGGTGTTTTTCTCACGTCCAAGCAATGTAAAAGACACTGTTTTTCGTGTTGAAAAGCATATTGAGCAAGACGATAATCGCTGGCTTTATTTACCAGCATTAGATTTGGTTAAACGTATTTCTGCCGGCGATAAACGTACCTCTTTTGTTGGCTCTCATTTTTTCTATGAAGACGTATCAGGCCGAAACCCTAATGAAGATAGCTTTACCTTAATAAGTGAAGATAACGACAATTACGTAATTAACGCTGTACCTAAAGATAAACAAAGTGTCGAGTTTAGTTCTTACACTGTGACTATTAATAAAAGTAATTTTTTACCGATAGAAAGTATTTATTTTAATCAAAGCCAACAAGCCGTGCGCAAAATGACGGTACTTAAGGTTAAAAACATTGACGGTATCCCAACCGTGATGAAATCTCGCATAACAGATCTCAGCAACAACGGTTACACCGAAATGCAGTTTCGCAAAGTGAAATATGATGTTGGCTTACCGAGCAATATTTTTAGCGAACGTAGTATGCGCACACCACCAAAAGCTTGGTTAAAATAAAACTTGAGTATGCTTTCTTTACTTAATTCACCCAAGCGAATCGCCACAATACTGTTGTTCGCTATTTCTTTTAATTCCAATATTGTCTTGGCAACTAGCCATGCAAATAAATTACTTGCCGTTAGTGACACTAAACGGCAAGAAACTAGCGCTGAACAAACTTGGAATGATAACGAAGACGATGATTGGGCAGACGACTGGAGTGATGAAGAAGTTTCATCACCATGGCAGTTAACCGGCTTCGTCGAAGCTGCCTACGGACAATTCTTACAAGATAACATTGTAGAAAACTCTGCTGCGTTAAATGAGCTTAGAGCACGATTTAATATTGGTTATAGTCATCAACTTTTTGAGTTAAATGGCAAAGTCGATACCTACTACGATGCGGTTTTAGCTAAAGAAATTTGGCATACTCGAGAATTAAATCTTTCCGCCAGTCCATTCAGTTTTGTTGATGTTAAAGTGGGTCGACAAGTATTAACATGGGGAACCGGTGATTATCTATTCCTTAATGATTTATTTGCTAAAGATTGGCAATCATTTTTCTCTGGTCGAGCCGACGAATATTTAAAAGCACCTTCGGATAGCATAAGAAGCAACTGGTATTTCGATAAGGTCAATTTCACCTTAGTATGGACACCTGACTTCACTCCTGATAATTATATTACCGGTGAACGTTTTTCATTTTATTCCCCGCAAATGCAGAAAATTGTAGCACCTAGCGAAGCATTTCCCGTTAACAAAACTCATAAATCACAATGGTCTGCACGACTAAATACTCGTATCAAAAATGTCGAAGTATCACTTTACGGTTATCAAGGTTTTTGGCCGACACCAACCGGTAGCGAAGTGATTACAGAAAGCGACACATTGAATTACCAAGCCGTAAATAGCCAACAACAGCAAAGCCAAGGTTATTTCCCAAAGTTAAACTCATGGGGCTTTAGTGCTTTAACCGCCTATGCTGGCGGTATTTTCAATTTTGAATATAGCAGCTATAACAGCGTAGAAAATTCGGCAGGAAACAAAAATAATATTGCCAATGGTCAACACAGAGTATTAATTGGCTACGAGCGAGAGCTAGCGAAAAACTTTACTGCTAGCGTACAGTATTACTTAGAGCGTACTAAAAACTACCAAGCATTAGTCAACAACAGCTTAACACCAGCACAACTTGTTGCTGAGAATCGACAACTGCTAACCATGCGCTTGACCTACCGTGCACAGCAACAAACCTTAACTTACTCATTATTTAGTTTTTACTCGCCAACCGATCGCGATGCTTATCTTAAACCAAGTATTGATTACCGTTATAATGACCAATGGCTATTTAGCACTGGCGCTAACCTATTTTTTGGTAAAGATGATTATTCATTTTTCGGTCAGCATCAAGACAATAGTAATGCTTGGCTCAGGGTTCGTTTTGAATATTAAACCTATAGTAAACCCACAGCATTAAGCAGAAGTCAGTAAAATACAGGTTTCGCTATTTAGAACTCCTTCAATCATTCGTACTTGCGCTAATACATGGTCAAATTCAATTAAGCTGCTGGTTTGTAATTCAGCGACTAAGTCCCACGAACCATTGGTGGTATGTAACTTAACAAGTTGTGGTAAACCCTTTAATGTTTTGATCACCTGTGCGGTAGAACGGCCAACTACTTCAATCATCATAACGGCCTTAATCGCGCCAGCTTCAATTGCCTCATGGGCCCTGACAGTAAAACCTAAAATAGCACCTGAAGAAACCAAACGATCAATTCTATTTTGCACGGTGCCGCGAGAAACTTTCAACTGCTCTGAGAGTTTAGAAATGGAAGCACGACCATCTTCTCGCAGCAACGAAATTAATTGCTGATCAAGTTGATCATGAAGATAAGGTCTTATGGTTAAACTTGTCATATTGCCAACTCAACTATACAAAGTGATAAAAAATAATCACAAATGTCAGTAATAGTGACATTTTAACTAGCAAAAATAAAATCTACACTATTAGCATCGTTTAAATTCATTTTTCTGGAATGTCATTTTGAGCATTATCAATCCCCAAGCACCTCATAGTGTCGTGATGATCAGGCCACATCATTTCTACCCTAACCCACAAACTCAAGCGGACAATAGTTTTCAAACAACTCAACTAACGACAACACCTGAGGCAATTGCAAAAGCAGCTTACCAAGAGATTAGCCAAGCACAATTAATCTTGGCAAGTTATGGTATTAAGGTGCATTTATTTGAAGATGAGGGAACAGAAACACCTGACTCTGTATTTCCAAATAATTGGTTTTCAACTCATAGCGGTGGCCACATAGCTATTTATCCTATGTATGCGCAAAACAGACGCTTAGAAAGGCGTAGCGATATTATTGAACAGTTAAAAATTAACTACCGCGTACAAGATATAGTCGACTACTCAGGACTAGAGCATGACGATATTTACCTCGAAGGTACTGGCGCAATGGTTTTAGATCATTTAGACCGTGTTGCATACGCAGTACGATCCAACAGAGCTAATTCTCTAGCATTAGAACGTTTTTGTACCCATTTCAATTATGAACCAATGCTATTTGATGCCAATAACCAAGCAGGAGAAAGTGTTTACCACACTAATGTTTTAATGTGCATTGCCAGCGAGTTTGTATTATTAGCGCCAGAAATGATTTCAAACTCAGCAAGACGAGCTGAAATAATGCAACGCTTCAAAAGCTCTGGTAGAAAAGTCATTACCTTAACAGAATCACAAATAAATAAATTTTGTGGTAATGCCATTGAATTACAGGGAAATGATGGATGTATTTTAGTGCTATCAACAACTGCCTACAACGCTTTGACTACTGTCCAAAGAAAACTAATAGAGCAAAGTGCGCAGCTTGTACCGATTGATGTCAGCACTATTGAACTTGCTGGTGGTTCAATTCGTTGCATGATTGCAGGAATTCACTTGGCAGCTCGCTAAGAGCAGCTAATTCTCCAGAACTAATGAACCAGAAAATACCCCCAACTTGCCAACAACAATAACCAAGGTAGCATTGAAAAAACACTTAATCGACGTGATAAATCTGCCGAATTACTACTTGCCAATACCTGTGTATCAGTTGTTGCTGAGTTAGCATTAGCCGACAAGCTTTTCTTACGTTGCTTATCACGTTCCCGTGCTTTAATTTTTTGCTGCTTTTTGTATTCACTAATGCCCTTTTCAATGCCTTGAGCAATCAATTTTGTTTGCTCTTTGGTTTGGCCTTTTTTCTGGATACCTTTGGCAATACGTAAAGCTTCATTTTGTACTTCAGTGGAGACTTTATTTGTCACAAGTAAACCTCTTTTTTCATTTCAATATGTGGGTATAATGCCACTATTAAGGCATTAATTTAAGTACAAAGCTTGTTAGTTTATTGCTGCTACGGCAAACTATCAGCAAGCAATTTTTTTGACAGCAAATTCCAATAGAATAGAGACAATAATGAGCGATTCACTGAGCACAGCAAAGAACCAAATAATACAAATGTTATCGATGCAAGACGCAATGAATTCACGTGTAAGTGAAACGTGGCGAGATAACAACTATGAATGGTATCGTGCCATTTGGGTTGAGTGTGCCGAAATGCTAGATCACCACGGTTGGAAGTGGTGGAAACATCAAGAAATTGATATTCCACAAGTACAATTAGAATTAGTCGATATTTTTCATTTTGGCTTAAGCTTACGTTTAATGGCTGGCGGTACTATTGAAGAAATTACCACAACATTATCAGCTGAACTAACACAAAATAGTGGCGAGCAAGACTTTAAAATTGCCCTTGAAAACCTTGCTTCTGCAGCGGTAAGCAACAAAGCGTTTGACGCAGTAGCGCTTTCTGATTGTATGCGTTTAATGTCGATGGATTTAAACGAATTATTCCGTCAATATGTTGGTAAAAACACTTTAAATTTTTTCCGTCAAGATCATGGCTATAAAGAAGGTAGCTACATTAAAGTTTGGCACGGTGAAGAAGACAATGAAGTGCTAGCGAGTTTGGTCAACACCTTAGATGCTAGTGCGACAGATTTCCAACAGCAACTTTACGCAGCACTGGAAGCGAAATACCCAAGCTAAACAGCACCTATAATCTATTAATAAAATCAATCGGTTGGTTAAGAACCATCGATACAACTCTATCGGTTGATTTTATCTTCAGACCATAATTATATCTCTGGCGCAATTTTTGCTTTATCTAGTTACTTAAGATAAACGTCAAGAATTTGAACTGCCGGAGATGTATATGGAACTCATTCTATTTGCCATGATCAGCCTTATTGTAATTGTCGCTATGTTAGCTAATCGCTTAAACGACAATAGCTTTCCTTTTCCTTTCGAGCGTAAAACTGCCATTTTCACTCCTGCAGAGAAAAACTTTCAAAACCTTGTAGAACAAGCAATGGGTAGCCGATACCGTATTATTAATCGCGTCAAACTCGCCGACGTTGTTACTATTCGCAATGGTGTTTCTAACCGCGCAGGTCAAACAGCCGCTAACAATGCTAACAGTAAGTATTTGGATTTTGTTATTTGCGATAGAGATTCAATGAAACTTTTAGGTGCTATTGATTTAGTCGACACTAAAGGCAAAGGTTATAAAATTAAGAAAGACTGGTTTGTAAGTGGCGCTTTAGAAGCCGCAGCCATTCCACATATTCGCATTAAGGTAAAAGCAAATTATACCATCGACGAAATTCGTGCTTGCATCAACAGTCGTATTTTAGGTAATAATGCCCCATCACCAAAAGTAAAAGGTCGTGTTATTCCTGCGCCATTGGTGAAAGCGCGCCCTAGATCAGCAGGCGCACTTTCACCTGCAGCCGCACAAGCTCAATTGCATAAAGATACCCCTGCAATGGCAAGGCAACTTTCCTCACCTCAAGTAGCGGCACTTCCGCATTAAACATTTATGGTTCTGGTTCATTGAGTGACTAAGAAAAATTATAAAGCAGGCATTGATGTCTGCTTTTTTGTTGACACCGATGAAAGATTTTAAGCTCAAGTCGCGCTATAATCCGCGCATAGACAATAGCGAAAAGTTTTCGCAAGACAGATAACAGGATTACAGTTAATGAAAGCAGGTATTATTGGTGCAATGGAACCAGAAGTTGCCATTTTAAAAGGCAAATTACAAAATTGTGAAACAACAACTCACGCTGGCTACACCTTTTATCAAGGACAATTAAACGGCAACGACGTGGTGATTGTGCAATCAGGTATAGGTAAAGTACCTGCTGCTTTAGCCACTGCAATTCTTATTGATAAATTTCAGCCTGACTACGTGGTAAATACGGGCTCTGCTGGTGGTTTTGAACAATCTCTTAAAGTGGGTGATATCGTTATCAGTTCTGAAGTTCGCTATCACGATGTTGATGTTACCGCGTTTGGTTACGAAATAGGTCAATTACCCGCAAACCCAGCAGCATATATTCCACACCCAGAATTAGTAGCTGCCGCCAAAGTGGGTATTAACTCACTTGAAAATATTCAAACATTGGTTGGCCTTATCACTACTGGTGATACTTTTATGACTAAAGATGACGATATTGCTAAAGCCAGAGCAAACTTTCCAACAATGGCTGCAGTTGAAATGGAAGGTGCTGCAATTGCCAATACATGTCATCAGTTTAATACGCCATTTGTTGTTATTCGTTCAATGTCTGATATTGCAGGTAAAGAATCGCCAAGCTCTTTTGAAGCATATTTAGAAACCGCTTCGGTCAACTCTTCGCAGTTAGTGATTAGCATGATAGACGCATTAAAAGGAAAATCATTAAGCTAATGGAAAGTTTGAGTAACATTTTAGCCAGCCCTCATTTGTATTCTGCTGCAGTTATGCTGTTATTAATGATCGCTCTAAAAGCAATAATTGGCGCATTTGTTACTCATCAACCTTTAGCATTTTTTAATTTTTATTGTCAGCGATTGGCCGATAAAGTTAATAAAACCAGCAGTAACTCCCGACAACAAAACATTTCAGGCCTTATTGCCATACTTGTTACCTTAGCGCCTTTGGTAACTATTTTATGGTTATTTGAAAGCTTCATTGAAGTAACTTGGCTTTGGCATGGTTTGCTGCTGTACATTGCTTTAGGAAATATTGGTTTAGGTAAAATAAATAAACACATTGCTCGTGAGCTTGTTGCCAATAACAACTACCAAGCCAAACAAGCGACATCAACTTTATTATTGCGTGAAACTGATAAACTCTCTTCATTAGGTATAAGCAAAGCTTGTATTGAGATGCAGGTACTACGTAGCTCGCAATTACTGGTTTGTGTCGGTTTTTATTACCTTGTTTTTGGCCCGCTAGCAGCGTTGTCATTTCGCTTACTGTTAGAAATGCACTACGCTTGGAATATTAAAACAATTCGTTTTGTATATTTTGGCGCTGCAGTGAATCATATTGTAAAGCTATTACAATGGTTGCCTTCACGGTTATTTGCCTTAATTTTATTGCTTGGCACGGTTGGAAAAAATACTGTTCTTTGCTGGCGTTTAACTCGAGGTAAATTCCTACAAACAGGTAATAGTTTGTTATTACATATTTTGGCATTAAGCTTAGAAATTAGGCTTGGCGGTGTTGCTATGTATCAAGGAAATAAACTACGGAAAGCGAGTTTTAATGACCAAGCAAGGCAGCCGCAAGCAACTGATATTGTTCATGCCAGTAAACGTATTAACTACGCATTATATATCTGCATACTATTAGTTATGATGGTTGCTATTATGTCGTTTGCTAACTCTGGGCAAGGTTAATCATTTAAAACTCTTTGAAGTTACGAAAAAAAGCGCTGACGATTATTTAAAATTATAAAACCTACAAGCATGGCTTTCGCCAAATAAGGACTCGAAATGAAATTTATTAAATCAACATTATTATTGCTATTAAGCCTTTGTGCATTTATCAGTTTTGCAGAACAAACCGCAACTATTTCACAACAAGAATTGCTAACCTTAATGGCAACACCAGCAAGCAATACAATAGTATTAGACGTTCGTACGCCAAGTGAATTTGCCCAAGGTCATATCAAAGGTGCAATTAATATCAGCCATGATCAAATCAACGATAATCTAAGTAAAATCATTGGCTATAAAAACCAAACGGTTGTGGTGCATTGTCGTTCTGGTCGTCGAGCAGTTAGTGCTGAAAACGCACTTCGAGCAGCCGGTTTTAGTGATCTTCGCCACCTTGATGGCGATATGAATGGTTGGCAAGCTGCTGATTTACCGTTAATTAAATAGTGATTAAAGCAGATGTCAGAACTACTTTATTGGCTTGATATTTTTGGTGTTGTGGTTTTTGCCTTTTCTGGGGCATTAATGGCAGGACGCTATAAACTCGATCCCTTTGGAGTTGTTGTTTTATCTGCTGTAACTGCAATTGGCGGTGGCACTATTCGCGATGTTATTTTACAAACGCCTGTTTTTTGGGTTAAAAATCCAATATATCTCTATATTATTTTAGCCACGGCCATATTAACTATTATCTTTATTCGCTGCCCGAAGCGTATTCCAAAACGATTTTTACTGGTTTCGGATGCTTTTGGTTTAGCGCTATTTGCAGTATTAGGTACAGAAAAAGCCCTAAGCTTAGGTGCCGCAGTACCTGTTGCCATTGTGATGGGCACAATGACAGGTGTCGCAGGCGGTATGATACGCGATGTATTATGTAATGTTATTCCAATGATATTACGACAAGAAATCTATGCAACAGCAGCAATATTAGGTGGTGCGCTATATACCTTATTAAGCCATTTTTCAGTCCCTGAACATATTGCAATTGTAGTAGCAATTTTAGGAGCGTTAATGCTGCGCTTAGCCGCTATTTACTGGCGTGTCACCTTACCCGCATTTCAAATTCTAGAAGCAGAAGATATAAAAAAAGACCCATAATAGTTGAGTTAACTATTACAGGCCTTTGCCTCCCTGAACTGTCATTACTAACTAAAAAGAGTAGCTAGCGCCTATACTAATGCTAGTTCTTTCTAAGTCACCAAGATCATGATGCTGTATGCCAGTATTAAGCCCAATTCCATTGTCCCAACGATATTGCCAACCTGCCTCTAGGTACAGACCAACACCAGATTCATCAGCAAATTTATTGTGCTCTAAGCTCAATTCATACTGATAAAACTCAGCACCAACTTTGGCATATAAACTGTTGCGCTTAGATAAAGATAAATCGGTTTTAAAAGCGACGATTAAGCTATCTTGAGTAAAGTTATCAGCATCTAAAGAAAAGTTATCATCGTGGTCAGCACGACAATTCCAGCCGTTTTCTCCGGTTTTATCACAGTCCCAATCATCAGTGTCTTCAGCGCTGGATAAGCCAACTTCTAAGTAGTAATGTGGCAGAAATTGATAATTATAATAAAGGTAAGACTGGCCAACACCAGTACCATCAGTATCCTTACCTTTGTAATCAATACCACCACCAGATATTGATAAGCCAACACTGTGAGGATTTTCCGCCTCAGCACTTACTGAAAAACTGATTACACTGGCGAGCAATAATGGTGTAAAAATCGTTAATAGTTTCATCTGTTAAATCCTTGTTTTAAGATGATGCTATTGTGGAAGATTGGTTCAATTAGATCTGTTTTACAAATGTTTTGAAGATGTAGACTTGTGTAAGAAAATTATGAAAAAGTGCAAATAGCGACTGAGTCAAAGCGCTTGATTGTAGCTATTTCAGCGCTCTAGTAATTAACATTGCCTAACAACTTAGCCTAAGTGTTTGGGTTATAAATAGCTATCAGCGCTGTAGAAAGGTAACAGTTAGGCTTCGATTCCCCAACCATCATTAAAACCGTCAAATTTAGCCGCTAGTAATTCAAATTCAACTTCTTGGGCAACAATAGCATCATAGTCTGGCGTCATATTAACGAAACAATTTACATCCCAAACATTAGGCATTTCATCTGGTACTAACTCCACAACCATTTCAGGAGCTTGTTCTGCCAAATGTGCAACCATAGCTTGAGCTCTTTCTTCTTTTTCAAATAGTTGAAAAAAAACTACCTTGTGTACCACGGTTAAATCAATACCAGCACTTTGCATTTCAGCAAGTACTTGGCCAGTTTCGTCATTTGGAAATGTCATAGATAAGCAGTATTTATAAGAATGTTGGCGTTATTATAACCCTAAATTTAGGGAATAGTTCTACATCGCGTAGAATATTTCTAATAAATAACTTAATGCTCAAAAGTGCAAATATTTTGCTGACAGCTTAAATTAGCTTGTGGTGAAGTTTTCGGACAAGCAGCGATGATCTTTGATTTTGTTTTAAGCTTTTTAAGTAAAGACGCGCCAATATTATTAATAGCGACAGAGCAATTAGCATTCTTAAAGCTGACTTTTACTATTTGACACTGTTGCACTGAAATACATGTGAGATTATTAATTACTGTTTGTTCAAATTGTTCGACAACTTGAATATTTTCGGCGATGTTCGGCATGTTTTTAGGTTTAGCAATATTGACTGGTTGTTGTGTATCATCACTTACGGTTGCACGTTGACGGATCCTTTCTTGCCTTGCTTGTTCAGCTTGCGACGCTTGTTCAAGTTCTGCTTTTAACACGGTGGTCGATTTTTCGTTTTCATTAAGCAAATAGCCTAAACCAAGTAATATCGCCATAAAACCCGCGAACACCAGTAAAGTAATGGCTAGCCATTTAACCATTACGCAATCTGCTCGTTTAGAGCATTAATCCTGCTGAAGTTTTTCCCTTTTGGATAGTCTTCCAACATGCGATCAACCGCATCGCTAATTTTTTCCTGCATTTCTTGGCTGTTATCTTTTTCTTTAAAGCCTAATGGATAAACACTACGCCAAACAGAACGTTGATTTTTTGGATCAATAATATCAAGAATCAAACTACCAGGGCGTAACTTTGCTTGTAGTTCTTTACGTGTAGCTTGCCCAGCCTTTAAACAATAACTGCAGTATTTCACTTGCTGGTTATAGCGTTTAAGTTCACCAAAGTTGTGGTTAATAACATGATAAGCAATAACAATATCAGCTTTTTTTACGGGTTTATAACTAAAACCGTTTTCATCAAAACCCTGCTCAATAGCGAGTTCAATGGTGTTACGCGTACTGTCACTGAGGTTTTGTAAATCACCAAAAGCAGAATTACGACCATAAGTGCTATAGCTTTCTACTGTAGAAAAATCAAAGCCACCACGAAAAGATGTGGTCGCGACTTTCGACAATGAACAAGAGGTAAGTGTGACGATTAACGCTAAACAGCTCAGTAATCTAATAGTTATCATTTAGATTTCAAACAAGAAATAATATGACTAGATTACCTACCTAGCTATAAATTACAACTTTTGCTAGTGATATAAACATGATGAGAGGGTGCTAAAGGTTGCCGATTTGCCGGTATGAGTTAGCTCTAACTCAACAAATCCGACAAAATCAACAACCAAATAGGAAATGTACGGTTATTGCAATGATTCGTAACTAACGGCGTTAAAGTCGATAACTTTACCACCAAATTCACGAGCAAAGGCATCTGCGTCAGTTTGCGCAGAAAAGCTCGCTAGTGTTTTGCCCATTGCGCCGGTTTTACTTGAACCAACAACAAACCAAGCTTGGCGTGCATCAATAAAAAATTCATCCTTAGGCGTATCCCACGGCGCTTTACTCATATCATGAACAAGTATGGTGGTAACATTACGTTTATTTTCAGGATCAAGATAGAAGCTAAACATATCGCGTGTTGAACAGAATTTTTTCACCATTTCACCGTCAGCTTTCGTCACGCCCTTTCGGAATAATTCAGCTTTAGGACCAGAAAAATTAGCGATTAGCATGCCACATAAGTGGCATTCGTCAGCACTTTCAATTGCAGCAGCTTGATGAACAATTTGTTGTTGTTCTGATTGCTCAGAACAGCCCGTCACTAATACCAAAGGTAAAGCAATAGCGAAAAACAGTTTACGAAACATTACGGTTGCCTTTAAAGTTTTTTGTTTTTGAAAATAATAGATGCAATAGCCAGTGGTGCTGCGACCCAGCCAAGCAATAGCATTAATAGTTGGCTTTGCGTTAAATTAGCTTTAATGGCTATCGCCAGCGCGCCGTTGACATCAGAGCTGTCTAAACCCGCTAAGTTAACTAAACGGAAAATATCAGCAGGATTCAACATCATTAATTGCGTTAAAGCGGTCTGACTTAAACCGGTTTCTGCACCAACTAATAAAGCTAATAACGCAAGGTCAAAAACTAAAGCAAAGAAGAACCAAGTGATTAGCGCAACACCTGCCGCTTTTGATTTTTCACTCGCCACTAAACTGATCATGTAAGCAATCGCAGTAAAGCTTAGCCCTAATAACGTAGCGCTTAAAATGAAATAGCCAAAGGTTTGTAAAATAGCAATGTCGCTATTTTGTATAAACAGCAATAAAGCTGAACTACCAAAACCTAGTACGGTTGCTAAGGCAATAATACCACCTTGACCAAGAAATTTACCCAGTAATAACTGATTTTTACTTAAAGGGTACGTTAATAAAAGTAGTAATGTTCCGCCCTCTTGCTCACCAACAAAGCTATCATAACTTAGTAATAGCGCAATAAGTGGAATTAGAAATACCGCTAAGCTTGCCAAGCTAGCAATGGTGGTTGATAGCGATGTTGTGCCAACAGCACCGGATGCTGCGGCGCCAAAGTAGGTTAAACCTACAGACAGTACAGCAAAAATTAGGGTAATTGATAATAACCAACGATTACGTAGGCCATCTTGAAATTCTTTATTGGCGACAGTTAGTATTTCTCTCATTACGCCTCTGCCTTAGTATTTTTTGCTTGCTCTGTTTTAGCCAAATAGTACTGATAAACTTGCTCTAAGTTAGCTGACTCAACCGCGATGTCGTTTAAGCTCTCATCGGCCAATAAATAACGTAGAACCTTTAACTTGTCTTGTTCGGGTACCGTTAAATGATCAGCTGAATTGACATACGACTTGAGCATGGAATCTTCAAGCAACGCCCCATTCAACCCTTGTGGTTTAATTTGCGTTGGTAAATTCGCCGCTGCGCGTAATTCAGCAATAGTACCCAGTGCTAGAGTTTCGCCACCAGAAATTATCATTGCGCGGTCAATATGCTGCTCTACGCCCGGTAAAACATGTGAACAAAGCACTACGCTAGTTCCCTGAGTTTTTAATTGATCAACGCTGCTATAAAACTCTGCTGTTGCATTAGGGTCTAGACCTACGGTTGGTTCATCAAGTAATAATAATTTTGGTTCGCCAATAAAAGCCTGTGCTAAACCTAAACGCTGACGCATACCTTTTGAGTAAGTTTTGACTTGTCGTTCCATAGCATGTGCAATGCCAACTTGCTCAAGCAATGCTTTGGCATGGCTTTTAGACTGACCTTTCAAGCGAGCAAAATAAGTTAGTACTTCTAAGCCAGTTAATTGCTCGTAAAACATTACGTTTTCCGGCAAATAACCCATTTTCGCCCGCATATGCCAAGCTGACTTGTTGTCTGGCTTCATGCCCATCACGGTAACATCACCAGCATCGGCTGAAATTACCCCTAAGATAAGCTTCATCATAGTGGTTTTGCCTGCGCCATTGTGACCAAACAAACCTAATACTTCGCCTTGCGCTAGTTGCAAGTTAATAGATGATAATGCCTGTAAACTCTTATAGTTTTTACTGACATTTTCAAGGGAAACTACTGGTGTTTTCATTATGGTTGATTTGCCTTATTCGCATGAACTTCTGACTGACCATCACTGATTTGTCGTGATGACGCGATATGACCTGATTTTTTCAGCGCTGCTGACGATTGCATTAGTGGAAAACTGTCTTTAACGCCAGGCGGTTTTAATACCGGAAACTCTTTTTGTATCCAACGTAATATTAGAACGACAGGGCTGTCCATGATCATTTTCATTTCAGGATACTGCCAAATCAACTGGTCAATACCATCATTTGGTTCAAAGATAACATCGCCAATATTATCGCCATTCATATCCCAACCTAAATAATTACTCCAATAATTGCCTTTGCCTTCAAAGCTCCACTCTTGCTTTTTGTTAGAGACATATTTCACTTGTATTGGATTATTAATAAAGCTATTGCCGTGAACTTTCACGTTTTCTGAACCGGCAGTTAAATGAATGCCGATTTCAGCGGTATCAATATAATTATTCTTTATCGTGTTGTAGCCCGAATTATAAACAAACAAGCCTTTTCCGTCTCGACCTAGCACTTTATTTTCAGGCTTGGTCCAAACGTTTTTAATATAATTACCTTCAAAGGTCGATTCAGTGATGAAATTGAGTAAAAATCCGTAATCTTCTGAATCGGTGGTTTTATTGTCTTTAATGGTTAAACGGCGTGAACTCATTAACGCATAACCTGCGCGAGTACTGTAGGCGGTATTATTTATTACCGTATTATCGTATGAGTACATATAATGAATACCATAACGTAAGTCATGCATAACATTGTTTTCTATTAGATTATTTTGACTAGAAATCACATAAACACCATCACGTGTTTGAGACGTTTCATTATCAAAAACATGGCTATGAGTGACGTTTGCAACTTGAATACCATTACCTCTATCTGCTGAGCGTAATGCTAAATTCCCTTTAACTTTATTATTGAAAACTTGAGTATTAGTGACATGGTTTAACCAAATTCCAAAACCACTGCCCGAAAGCGTATTATTAGAAATAATTAGACCGTCAGCTTTGTTATGATCTACTTTTTCGTGGGAGTAAATACCTGAATTTTGCTCAGTAAGATCATCGCCCCAATTGACAATATTTAGATTGTCGATAGTAATGTGTGAGTTTTTTAGCACCAATGCATGCCCATGACCTTGCGCATCAATAATGCTGCCTTGCTTGCCGCCTTCATTACTACCGCGTAAAGTAATTTGATTGGAAATAACAAAGTTACCCACATAGTGACCTGCGATTAAATTTACAATATCGCCATCAGCACTGGTGTTGAGCACTTGTTGTAAATTGTCCTTTGGCGAAACCATGACCGTTTTGCCATGTGCAGACAACGAAATAGCGGTGAACAACAATAAATAAGCAAAGAATTTTTTATGCATATCAAAGAAAATCTTTTTTAGCCTTATATAAGAAGGAAAAGCATAACATCGATTAAATGTTATGCTTTGATCTGGGTTAACTAAGTGCAATAAAGTTGTGATATAAATCACAATTTTATTATATTAGCTGAATTAGCCTTAATGACAAAAAATTATACTTCAACTAACATGCGACCGCGCATTTTCATGCTTATTTGTATTGTATAACGGCGTGACAGAACCTGTTCTGTTCATATCACGCGGCTATCAACTATTACGCTTCAACAAACATGCGACCGCGCATTTCCATGCTTGCTTGTATTGTGTAACTGCGTGACAGAACCTGTTCTGTTCATATCACGCGATTATCAATTATTACGCTTCAACAAACATGCGACCGCGCATTTCCATGTGTAACGCGTGGCAGAACCAGTTACAGTAATACCACTGAACGCCTGGCTTGTTGGCGGTAAAAGTAATAGAAGAAGTCTGTTGAGGACCAATTTCCATTTGTACACCGTGGTTAGTCATACAGAAACCATGTGTTACATCTTCTACTTGGTCAAGGTTAGTTACGATAACCGTAACTTCATCACCTAGCTTAACGGTAAATTCATTCATGCCGTAAGTTGGTGCAATAGACGTCATATATACACGTACTTTGTTACCATCACGAATAACTTTATTGTCTGTTGTAGTATTAACGCCATCGCGCTTCGCAATTGCTAATGTTTCAGCGAACATAGCATCGTCACGAGTCCAGACTTTCTTAGGCTTCAATTTACTACGGTGTACCATGATACAGTCATGCGGTTCAGCAAATGTTGGTCCGTCATGAACAAGTTTCATTTCATCGCCAGAAATATCAATTAATTGATCATTTTCTGGTTTAAGTGGGCCTGTTGGTAAGAATCTATCTTTAGAGAACTTACATAGAACAACTAACCATTTACCATCTGCATCACGAGATTCACCCTGTGTAGTATGGTTATGGCCTGGTTGGTAATGAACATCTAATTTTTGGCGAATGTAGTTAACTTTTTCGCCTTTGTAAGCTTTAATCGCATCTTCAACATTCCATTTAGCAATTTGGCTATCTAGGAATAAAGTAGTGTAAGCGTTACCGCGGCCATCAAACGCAGTGTGCAATGGACCTAAACCTAACTCAGGCTCAGCTACAACAGTGTCACGTGGCTTAATTTTATTAGCGAATAAATCGTCTAATTTAGCAATTGAAATTACCGTTACTGTTGGAGATAACTTACCGTTTGCCATGAAGTACTTACCTTCTGGCGAGGTATTCAAACCATGAGGTGATTTTGGTACTGGGATATAACGCGTTAATTCAGAGCCTTTACGACCATCTAAAACTGGTACATCGTTACCGTTGTAAGTTTTGAATTTACCGGCTTTAAGTGCAGCTTCACAAGCCGCTAAGCTAAATACAACAACATGGTCACGTTCTGCAGTGATCATTTCACCTAAGTTCATGCCCATTTCTGAGTTGTAACATGTAGACGCAAAGTATTTGCCGTCAAAATCAGCATCAGTATTATCTAAATTACCATCAACCATAACTTGGAAAGCCATTTCCATAGTTTCTGCGTCAATTACGTTGTATAAAGAACGGTAAGTACTGACATCTTTCATGCCATCTTTACCATCGTTATTCATTGGAATTTCAAATTCACCATTACAAACAACATATTTAGTATACGGTACTTTTTGCACGCGTAAACCGTGAACTGCTTGTACGTTTGGTACCGTAAGCATTTTATCACATTTCATGATGTCACAACGAATACGTGCTACACGAGAGTTAGCTTTATCATTAATAAATACGTACTTACCGTTATACTTACCATCAGTCATACTCATATGAGGATGATGAGAATCACCCATCATAATATCAGCACTGTCGCCTTTAACACGTTTAGATTCTTCAGTTAAGCCCCAGCCTGTTGCTGAGTCAGTGTTAAATACTGGAATACGCATTAATTCACGCATTGATGGGATACCCATAATACGAACTTCACCAGAATGACCACCTGACCAGAAGCCATAGTACTCATCTAATTCACCTGGGTGAACCACTGGGCTATTAGCATATTCTTTTGCATTTGCTTGCGCTGTTGAAGCGAACATAGCTGCAGTCATTGGAGCCGCAACGGCACCAGCGCCAACTAATGCTGTTTTGCCGAAAAATTTACGTCTGTCGGCATTCTCCAACTCATTCTTATTTGCATTTTCTTCGTTGTTACTCATTAACGTTCTCCGTTGATTTATTCATTTGGTGTTAATAGAAAAATTTTTATCCGACATTTACTGCCGCAATCTCTTGTTCTTTGTACTTATTATTTTTATATTTTTGTTTTTTTAATGGTGGACATTTATCATCATTAAAATAGGTTACCTGGCAGTCTAAACAGTAGTGACATTCACGCATGTTGATTTCGCCATCAGGATTAATCGCTTGTATTTCACACTCTTTTGCACAGGTTTTACATGGTTGACCACACTCCTTACGGCGGCGTAACCAACTGAACAAGCGCACACTATTACTGGTTGAAAGTGCTGCGCCCAGTGGACATAAGTAGCGACAGAAAAACTTACGGTTAAATATATTGATAGTCAGTAATATCACGGCATAAAGAATAAACGGCCATTCACGATCAAACTTCAATAAAAATGTGGTTTTGAAAGGCTCTATTTCAGCGAACTGCTCTGCCAATGCTAATGAATCCAGTGATAAGGCAAATAGCCCTAACAATACTAAATATTTGATTGCCCATAAGCGTTCATGAACAGCCCAAGGTAATTCAAACTGCGGTATTTTTATGTAACGAGCGAATACATTAATCAGTTCTTGTAATGCACCAAATGGACATAACCAACCACAATAAACAGCACGACCCCATAGCAACATAGTGACAGCAGCAGCGCCCCATAACATAAATATCACTGGGTCCAGTAAGAATAAATCCCACGAGAAATCAGACATAAAAGCTTGTAGGAAAGTAAATACATTTACTACAGATAGCTGCCCGCCCCACATCCAACCGATACAAACGACAGTAACTACTAAGAAACTGTGACGAAAGTTATGCATAAAGGTTGGGTGTCTAACTAAAATATCTTGGAAAAACAACGACGCAAGTAACAACGCCATCAGTATTGCTAAAATCACAACCTCAGTGTTTTTTTCCTGCCAAACCTGTTGGGTAAGCGTAAGCTCAGGCTCAGGTAAAACAATAGGTGGACGATCTAAGTAACGCTCTAGCCCATGGTAATTGGCTCTAAAGTTGGTAAAAACACTATCTACAGCGCCTACTTGGCGTCGTACTAATAGTTCAAATTCCCAATCAACTCCAGGGTTAAAATCTTGGTGTTCGCGAACAATAAATAACGACATTTCTTGAAAACGTGGAGCACCATCAATAAATAGGTCTGTTACGCGAGTATGATCTAAATCTCGAAAAGTAAAGGCACCGTCATTTTGCAAAATTTGAATTCGGTCAAATATGGCACCACGCACATAACCAGAGCCTTTAAATGAATAACCATTGCCAAGCATAACAATGGCATGCTCGCCCGGTTGTAGTGCTTTCATCATCCATTCATATTCACTATCACCTAAGATATTACGGCCTATAGTTGGAATATCAGCTTGCGCGTAATAGATATCAGCAAACATATCTGATTTTTGCTCTGGTGAAGCTTGTTCAATAAGCTCAGCTTCTGTGCCAACAAAAGCTTCATCTACCGTTTTACGATTCAAATACAATTTTCGAATAGAACCGTCACCAACCAATGTTTGCCAGTCAGCTTTTTCATATACATCTGGCAACACGGTTGCCATCGGTTGTTTAATTTCTTCGTCTTCGTCAATAATACCTAATGAACGAGCAACCTTAGTTGCCGATTTAGTGATACCAACATTCATCACCATCACGGTAACTGTTGCGCCAGACAAACCATCTAGATGAATCATTTCACCTTTGGTTTTGCCACCAACTTTAAGACGGTCACTAACATTAAGGCCTGCATATTGGTCGGTAAACGCCCATAATTTGCTTTCTGGAATGCCTGCTAAAATAATAGGTTCGTGATGCTCTAGCACTTTCGCTCCCAGGTAAACACCTTTAGGGTCCATCGCCACTAACATATTAACCGGTTCGCCTGAATAGGCTGGTATTCTAGCTAAATCATTGGTTTCAAATGCATAACCAATAATTTCATCTTGTTTGTAGATACTCCAAATAAGTGGGTCACCGACTTTATCTGATACTTTTGTCGCTTGTGGGAAAAATTCGTTGATAAGAGGTAAAGGATCCCTTGGCTCACTGACAAATAAGGCGTGCGCAGAGAACTGGACTAGCCAGAGAATTAACAAGGCAAACAGTTTTAAGTGTTTTTTACTGTGCGACAAAAAAAGTAGCATTATTGCGTAGTACCTTAAGTCCATAAGTTAAGTCGCCGAAAGCTGAAAAATAGATTATTCCCAAGCTTAGCTAACTGCGACAATATGTCGCATATATTACGCCCATTGAAATTAGCGTTACTGACTTAGATCAATAAAGCGAACTTAATTCTAGAACATGAATTTAACTCCGCATGAGCATATTATTTACAAATAAAACAATGCTATATACTGCTATTTTCTTTTCAAAAATAGGTGACAATTAGGCCATAAAACAAAGAAAAGTTAATTCACTAAAATGTGAACTAATTTTAAAATAGTATGTTTAAGCTTATTTAATATTTGTTGTTCGAAATACTTGTCATGAAAAAAAGGCATAAAAAAACCAGTAATAAATACTGGTTTTTTTTGCATAACATTCGCAAAGAAATCAATGCGACATACTTGAGCTAACGCTTAATAAAGCGCTACTTAACTGTAATTTTTGCAAACTTACGCTTGCCCACTTGATAAACAGCAGTAGAGCCCGCGCTGATTACTAACTTATTATCAGTTATTTTCTCGCCTTCAATTTTTGCCGCACCTTGCTTTATCATACGCATCGCGTCAGAAGTGCTGGTCACTAAACCAGCTTCTTTTAATAAGTTAGCAATGGCAATTTCACCATTTTCAGTAGCCACATCCATCTCAGGTAAATCGTCTGGTAACGCACCTTTTTGGAAGCGGTTAATGAACTCTTGGTGAGCAGCTTCTGCAGCTGCAGCATCGTGAAAGCGTTCAATCAACTCTTTTGCTAAATCAATTTTAACATCGCGTGGATTAGAGCCAGCAGCAATTTGCTCTTTATAACCATTGATCACTTCAATAGGTTTGAAGCTCAATAATTCATAGTAGCGCCACATTAATACATCAGAGATCGACATGATTTTACCAAACATCTCGTTTGGTGCATCAGTAATACCGATATAATTATTCAACGATTTAGACATTTTTTGCACACCATCTAAACCTTCTAATAACGGCATCATCAATACTGTTTGAGGACGTTGCCCTTCAGACTTTTGTAGCTCACGCCCCATCAGTAAATTAAATTTCTGATCGGTGCCACCTAACTCAACATCTGCTTCTAACGCCACTGAATCCCAACCTTGAACTAACGGGTACATAAATTCATGAATAGCAATTGCTTGGCCACCAGCATAACGCTTTTTAAAGTCGTCACGTTCCATCATACGGGCAACGGTTTGGCGCGAGGCGAGTTTCAACATGCCAGCAGAGCCTAACTTTTCCATCCACGTTGAGTTAAAAGCTACCGTTGTTTTTGCTGGGTCTAGAATTTTAAACACTTGTTCCTTATAAGTTTCAGCGTTAGATAAGACATCTTCTTTCGTTAACGGCTTACGAGTAACGTTTTTACCCGTTGGGTCACCAATCATGCCCGTAAAATCACCAATCAAGAAGATGACCTCATGGCCTTGTTGTTGAAATTGACGTAGCTTATTTATCAGAACGGTATGGCCTAAATGTAAATCTGGTGCTGTTGGATCAAAACCGGCTTTAATTTTTAGCGGCTTGCCTTTTTTTAGCTTTTCCAACAACTCATCTTCTAGCAGAATTTCTTCTGCACCACGTTTTATTTCTAAAAACGCTTGGTTTACATCTGACATTTACTAGGCTCCAAACAAGGGGTGTAATAATATTTAATTGCCGAATTCTACTGCAAATTCAACCGCGGTGAAAACCCTATCATTGTTTCAGTTGATATTATTTTGTTATAGTAAACGACAATTGTCGTTACAAACTCTCATCTATAGGTCTTAGCTTTTTGAAAAATATAAAAAATTTATATTTTGCCTTACCCAAACAGCATCAAATAATTGTCATCTCCTGTGCTGCTATGGTGTTATTCTTATTGATGGTGCCGCTAAAAGGTACTAATCAACTCACGTCGAATACCAATGGCGAATTTAAAGCCGGGCAAAGATACCAAGTCGCCATGCCAGAGCAAGGCACTAAGTCAGCGGTAGAAGCAAGTATTCAAATACCTGCCAAGCAGCTAGCGCCAATCACCGTTAAGCAAAATAATAAGAACTCAACGGCCAAAAATCAAATCAATAACATTGATGAAAGTGCAGCACAATTGAATTGGCAATCAGTGAAAGTAAGAAGTGGTGATTCCTTAGCAAAAATATTTAAACGTAATGGCTTAAATGCCACAACAACGCACAAAGTGATCACGGCGAAGGGCCAAGAAAGCAAATTACTGAAGAAACTCAATGTCGGTGATACGCTACGCATTGGTAAAGACGATAAAGGTACGCTTATTTCATTGGAATACCCAATGTCAAAAACAGAAACCTTATTCGTCAATCTACAGAATCAGCAGTACCAATCACATAAAGAAAGCAAAAGTGTCGAAACTCGTGAAGCTTTTGCCCAAGGCATTATTAAATCTAACTTCTGGAATGCTGCTTCTACCGCTGGGTTAAATGACGGTCAAATTATAAACTTAGCCAACGTTTTTGGCTGGGACATCGATTTCGCTTTAGATATTCGTGAAGGCGATAGCTTCAATGTCATCTTTGAAAAACAATATATTGAAGGCGACTTTATCGGCACCGGTAAAATATTAGCAGCTGAATTCGTTAACCAAGGCGATACTTTCCAAGCAATTCGTTTTACTGATGGTGAATATTATTCAGCTGATGGTAGAAGCATGCGTAAAGCCTTTTTACGTGCACCGGTTAATTTTAAATATATTAGCTCTAACTTTACACGTAAGCGTCGACATCCAGTTACCAAACGCATAAAAGCGCACCGTGGAACAGATTATGCTGCAAAAACTGGTACACCGGTAGTTGCTGCAGGTAATGGTAAAGTCACCCATGCAACTTATAGTAAATACAATGGTAACTACGTTTTCATTCAACATGGCAATGGCATAGTCACTAAGTATTTACATTTTTCAAAACGCGCAGTTAAAAAAGGCCAACGTGTTAAACAAGGACAGGTAATTGGTTATGTTGGCAGTACCGGACAAGCTGCAGGCGCACATTTACATTATGAGTTTTTACTTAACGGTGTTCATCGTAATCCTAGAACAGTAAAATTACCTGATGCCAAACCGATCAGTAAAAAATATCGACGTGAATTCGACAAGCTAGCATCACAACGCCTAGCTGAGCTTTCAGGCTCTCGACAAGCATTAGTGTCGATGCAAGATAAGACCATTAATGCAGACTAATATGAATCAAAAATCGCTTTATATTGGCCTAATGTCAGGCACAAGCGCTGACGGTATTGACCTTGCACTTGTTGAGTTTGATACTATTAAAGCTGAACAGGCCAACGGTGCAAATTTAATTGCTGGTTATTATCAAGCATATGATGACCTAACACATAACAAAATTACTGAGTTATATAATCCAAGCGATAATGAAATTGATCGCGCTGGTAGCTTGCATGTAGAACTAGCTGAAAAATTTGCTGCAGCGATTAATCAATTTTTATCACAGCAACAACTCTCCCCTAGCGATATCACCGCAATTGGCTGTCATGGCCAAACTATTCGTCATCGCCCAGTTAAAAATGCTGAAATTTCCGCACCATTCACCCTGCAAATAGGTTGTTTGCAAACCTTAGCTGTATTAACCAATATTCGTGTTATCGGTGATTTTCGCACCAAAGACATCGCTCTCGGTGGCCAAGGTGCGCCATTAGTACCTGCATTTCATCAAGCAATTTTTGGCTCAACCGAAAAAGACGTATTTGTTGTTAACATTGGCGGTATCGCTAACATTACCTTTTTGCCTAAAAATGCTATCGAACAAACCACTGGTTTTGATACTGGCCCAGGCAATGCGTTAATGGATTATTGGTTTTCGCAACACCATAGTACTCGGTATGATGAAAATGGTAGTTGGGCAAAATCAGGTACTGTTTCAGTCCCATTACTACAAGAAATGCTCGATGATAAATATTTCAGTCAATCCTCACCAAAAAGTACCGGTCGAGAGTATTTTAATCGCCAATGGTTAACCAGTTTTACCGAAAAAACATCCCTGCAACCTGCCGATATTCAAGCCACATTAACCGCCCTAACCGCAGAAACTATTGCGAATGAAATTTGCCAACTAAGTACGAAATCTGACGTATATCTATGTGGCGGTGGTGTGGAAAATAGTCACTTAGTTTCATTGTTAAATCAAAAGCTTAGTAAGCATTCGGTAATGAATACTCATACAAAAAAAATAAATAGTGATTCATTAGAGGCGATGGCATTTGCTTGGTTAGCACTCGCTTTTGATAAAAATATTTTCGGTAACATTCCAGCCGTAACAGGGGCTAGCAAGCAAACCGTTTTAGGTGTCAGCGTTAATCCATAAAAATCACTAGATTTGAATAATTTTCTCTTTATAATAAACCGTCCAGTCGAAAAAAAGCACAGAAAATGCAGGATATTTGAACTATTTAAGCTGGAGAGTTTCTAAGTATATGTAGTTTGCTTAATCGAATAACAGATTCGATAATCGACAACAATTGAGGAGGAAGCAATGGAATTTAACGATATTCATATTGGTATGAAATGCGGCAGCAAAAAAGGTAGCGGCACCGTTACTTGGATAGACGGTTCAACCCGTACTATTTATATGGCAAATACTGATAACAATAATAGTTTTGAAGTTGGATTTGAAGAGATCGTTGAAGATCCTCAAGCGCACAACAAAGAAGACACCTACTACTAAGCTTCATCATATCAACATATTTACTATAAATTAGCTCCTACGGGAGCTTTTTTATTGCAAAGTATTTACTGTTTCACGGTATTTCATCACCTTAAGCTATGCTAAATAGTGATCCAAGTATTCAATCGTTAGGTATTAATTCATATCCACAGAAAAAAATCTAAGAAATGGGGGAAGTATGAATATTCTTATCACCGGTGGCAGTGGTCTTATCGGGCAAGCACTTATTAAAGCCTTAAATGCCGATCGTATTATTGTACTTACTCGTACTATTGAAAAAACAGCAAAACTATTACCCAAAGGCATAGCGTTCGTAAGCTCTCTTGAGCAAGTTGATTTTAATACCCTTGATGTTGTAGTTAACTTAGCGGGTGAAGCTATTGTTGATAAACGTTGGTCTACCGCACAAAAAACACGTATTTGCCAAAGCCGTTGGCTGATTACACAAAATCTTGTCGAGAAAATACAAACGGCTAATACACCGCCACATTGTTTTGTATCCGGCAGTGCTATTGGTTTTTATGGTCGACAAAATGAAAATGCTATTGACGAAAGCTGCCAAGATATCAACCGCGAATTTAGCCATCAAATATGCCAAAAATGGGAGAGTATAGCTCAACAGGCCAGTTCAGATAAAACCCGAGTATGCTTATTACGCACTGGCATCGTGTTAGCCGATAATGGCGGCGCATTAAAAAAAATGTTGCCTGCCTTTAAATTAGGCCTAGGCGGACCGATAGCAAGTGGTCAACAGTATATGTCATGGATTCATATTGACGATATGGTGGCAATAATTTTGGCTGCTATATATCAACCGTCATTGTCGGGGGTAATCAATGCCACCGCTCCAATGCCTGTCACTAATCAAGAATTTTCTCAAACATTAAGCGCAGTACTCCATCGCCCATGCATATTTCGAGTTCCTGCTGTTATACTTCGCTTAATTATGGGTGAATCTGCCGATTTAGTATTATTTGGTCAAAATATTATTCCACAAAAGTTGCTCGATAATCACTTTAAATTTCAATACCCTTCTTTACATATAGCGTTAAAACAACTATTAATTAAGGTATAAATAAACGCCTCGGGAGAATATGTGAAAGCAGAGTTCATTGTACACGGAAATTGCAACTTCACCGTTGAAGATAATATTATTATCATCGATGCGACAGGGCCGTGGAATTTAGAGTTTTTTCAGCAAATGCACCGAGACTTATCAGAAATTATTTTACGAGACGTCGACTTCTATAATTTTGCAATTTTACTTGTGCTTAAAGGCGACTCTTTTGCCACGCAAGAAGGCTTAGACTACCACTTAAACCTTGTTAAAAAAGGACCAACTAAAGCGCTTGCACTCAACTCCGCATTAAGTAATGCGGCACCTATTACACAAAGCGTTTTTAAAAAAATTTATGATCAAGCTAACTTAGCCAATCAAAACTTCGAATCAACAGAGAGCGCAAAAGCATGGTTGAGAACTAAATTAACTTAGTATTGCGTCAACCTTTTCATTTGCCCAAAAATGCCGATACAGCCCGCCAGTTTTTTTCATTTCATAAAGCCCTAAACAATATTCGGCTTTGCGCAAAACAGAACTTGATTAAACACAGTAATCACCACGTTAAGTCCTTAATAGCAAGAACAATGATTGACTTAAAAGACAATAAGTTTGATGATTAAATATCTCTATTAAGCTATAGAATATTGGATTATTATCGTCATTATTACCCAGTTAATTTACGGTTCTTTACTCATTGTTGGCACTGTCATTATTCAAGTTGCTTTCATCAGCACATTAACCCATTCCTTACAGCATATGACTAGCTGGCTTTCAAGACCACCAGTTCAAATTAAAACCATTACAGTACTAAGTGCTATGGTACTTTGGTTGGTTGCCGGACTTAGCGTTAGCGCGGCCTTGTGGGCATGGGTTTATCTACTCATCGGTGTTTTTAACCATCTAGAACCTGCGTTGTATTTTTCAATTGTTACCTTTTCTACTCTAGGGTATGGCGACATTGTTTTAGATGCACAATGGCGCTTATTGGGTAGCTTAACAGCAGTTAATGGCTTAATTATTGTTGGTTTAAATACTGCAGTGCTGGTTGAAGCTATTGCCCGTATTAGAGCAGCACAACACGGAATTTCGCATGACTAACATTTCTATCGACAGCTTTTTATCTTACACCATTGGCATCATTGTTTTCTTCATCGGTGTAACACTGACGAAACGCTTTAAAACACTGCAAGAATATAATATTCCTGAGCCAGTTATTGGCGGCTTACTAGCAGCATTGATTATTTATGGTTTTTATATATTTAGCGGCATTGAAATTGGCTTTGATCTGTCAACACGTGATCACCTACTGGTGCATTTTTCACTGTTATTGGTTTTAGTACAGGTAGGGATAAGAAAACAGCCATGAAACGATATCCATGGCTGACAATATATGATTACTTAATTAGTACTTTTACCAAAAACTGATTAAAAGTAAGACCATATGTTCAAAGGCTTATTGTTTAAAGACCTTATTACCTGACCACGAACGAATCAGCGCCCATACCGCTAAAACAATAAAGATGGTGTGAACCAATACAAAATAAGTGATAACAAATACCCAAGTCCAGCCTGAATTAAAGCCACCTAAAAGTATCATCAAAATGCTAACAACTATCAAAGCACCTGCCGCAATCAAGTTTAATTTAATAGCAAACTTTAAGTGGTATTCAGACAAGCTATTGGCTTGACATGTATTCAACTTCATCAGCAATATAACGAATGCCAGCCCGGGCAAAAAGGTTAAATTGAGTATCGACCATAAGGCGATAACTGAGGCCTGATTAATTTGTTCTTTACTTTGAATCCGTGCTTGTAAGTTCACTAGTAGCCACCTTTTTTCGATTGCTTAAATTAAGCTATTTATAGCCAAACAACTTAAAGTCACTTTCAGTATGTTTGGCGATGAAACGGTCAAATCTCAATATTAGGGTCTGCTCTTATCCTAGAAAAACACCGTTGCAATAATCAATGACGGAAATATGATTAAATACATCCGCATTAGCCAACGTAAGTTTCTATTGGCATGCTTTAACTCCATAAAATGATCAATTACGGTAATGCCTTTATACATTACCGTTAAAGCAACAATAATGCTAACTAGCGCCGTAGACTCAAACTGCTCACCCAAGAAGGTATTAAATAGCGTAATAAATATCAGTATTGCCCAAAACAATTCTAATTTTGTAAATTTTTTCATCGTAACCTCTAACGTAACACGTAAAGTAATGGGAAGATTAAAATCCACATTAAATCAATCATGTGCCAATAAACCGCTAAGGCTTCAAGACCACTGTGTTCAGCAGCTGAATACTCACCAGAACGTAAACGAAAGATAACCCATAAAATAGCGCAAGACGCCCAGCCGACATGTAAAAAGTGGTTAAAAGTCATATAGTAATAAACGGTATAAAACTCATTAGTGCTGGTACTTAACCCTTGTAGGTTATTCCAATAGAATTCCCAAGTTTTAATGATCAGATAGAAAGCACCACAGCTAACGGCTAGCCATAAATAACGTTCACACTTAATACGATTATCGAGTCGAATATTCATCATGGCTTTTGCCATAAAGTAACTACTCGATAGTAAAATGATAGTATTTGCAACACCTAAACTGGTACTCAAGCCTTGTGGCCCTGTGGCAAACACTTCGGGATAATGATATTTGGCAATAAAGTAAGCGACGAAAAATATCGCAAACTCAGTTAACTCAGATAATATGCCGACCCAAATCGGAATATTACCCGGAATTCTACCTGCACTTTCTTCACTCCACGAGTGAGGAAAAATGCCTAATGACTTATTTGGTGATGAAGTGTTCATATCAACCTTATTCAAATTATCGCTAAAATCAGCGTTAATACTATTTAGTTAAGACTAGTTCAAAAGAGTACTCACACCGAAAATTTCATCAACATAGTGTTTACTAAAACAGTAAAAATTAAGCTTACAATTGCCAGCTGAAATAGAGCTCTCATTAGGTAAATTGTTATTGCCTACAGGGCTATGTGTCAAAATTAATAAACAGCCCAATATTATGTCGATAGCTTACAGAATTAGTGAAAATTTTAAGTGATATAAATCAATTCCCGCTTTAATGCTGATGAATGATTTATTAATACTCCTGTGAACATCAATATTGTTAAAAGAAGTGCTCTTACTGGCAGCCGTAGCTAAAAAGCAAATAGTTAATGCTGTACAGCTGCTACTAATCGCTTAAAAATTTAGTGTTGATGTGCTGGTAGCTCTTTGCTTTCATAAGCATCAGCAAATGAATGATTACGATCACGGTGGTTAGCTTCATCATCACGAATTCGCAAAATAACATCTCGTAGCATCGCATCAGACGGCAATTTGTAATAGTCGACAGCAATTTTAGGTGCAGTAACATTGTCGACTTCACCTGTATCAATTTTACTCAAGTATTCTGTGTAACTTTTACAAGCTTCCTCTTCAAAATAACCGACTACGCGGTGCGCAATTTTTGAAGACAACACATAAATTAGGCTATAAACAAGAATGAAAATACCTTGGCCAAGTAATACTAACGTTCGTTCAATCCAGCTTGGTTTAGCAATATCTAAAAATATCATCAGGTGCATTCTTTCATTTTCTGCTTCGTCTAATAATTCACGTATCCACCCTTCATCATCTTTCATGCGTCGCAGTGCTTTTAAATGATTAACATACCAGCTACCATGCCAGGTACGGCGGCAATCGTTTCCAAAATCACGGCACGTTTAGCGTATTTTTTCCCATAAAAAATGTTTAAAAGAAATTTGAGGCACTGCGTTATTTTGTAAGCAATATGCTCAGAAAGTTTCGAGGCGGTTTTATGTTTCAGTTCAAAGTTTGACATGTCTAACCCTTTTAATTTCAAATGGTAGTAACATCAACATATTGCTTAAGTTTTGATAAGTTTAAGGCTGATTCTCAGCGATATAAACGAATGCCTAAATAAACAATTCCCACAATTTATAAGTAGGGTCACTACACTGTATTTATTAAGCTACTTCAACGATTTCATACATGCTAGTTGTTGTATTTAAAACCAATAGGTTCGATACATTTCTATTAAAATTTTTTTGTTTCTCTGCCATGCTGAGAAACTGGCAATATTATAAAACTGAATAGAATTTATAATAGATACAGAAATGTAGTTTTTAGCTATAACAGATTGGGTTTATGCTATAGTTTGTTAGCGAAATGTAAGATGAAAAAGGTGTTATTTCATTGGCAAAATATGACATTTTAGTCGAACAAATTCGACATCAAATTCAATGCGAAATTTGGGCGGTCAGTGATAAGCTCCCTTCATTGCGAAAGCAAGCTGAAACCTCAGACATGAGCTTAATGACGGTATTAAATGCCTACCAGATATTAGAAAGCCAAGGTTGGATCGTTTCGCATGCCCGTTCAGGGTATTTTGTTGCGCCAAAAATTCAATACGCCAATTCAAAGCAAAATCATTCAGATACAGCCATTCATACCACTGAAAATGTTGATATTAATGATTTAATTTTTGATGTTTTACAAGCGAGCCGAACACCAAATATTGTCGACTTTGGCTCAGTTTACCCTGATCCAACGTTATACCCTCGCCTGCAAGTCAATAAGTCACTGATGGCAGCAGCGAAGACAATGCCAACATCAAGTGCTTTAGATAACCTACCGCCAGGCAATAAAGATTTACGGAAAATAATTTCTAAGCGTTATGCAGCGCAAGGCATAAATGTTCATCCCGATGAAATTGTTATCACAGCTGGTGCGCTAGAAGCTTTGAATTTAAGTCTTCAAGCCGTTACCCAACCCGGTGACTGGGTTATTGTGGAGTCTCCAACTTTCTACGGTGCACTACAATCTCTACAAAGATTGAACTTGCGAGCACTGTCTGTCAGCACTCATCCAAGAGATGGCATCGACCTAGGTTCATTAAAAGAGGCTCTACAATCCCACCCAGTCAAAGCTTGCTGGTTAATGACTAACCACCAAACCCCATTGGGTTGTACCTTATCAGATGAGAAAAAAGCACAGTTGATAGAATTATTAGCTGAGCACAACGTCTGCTTAATTGAAGATGATGTTTATAGCGAATTGTATTTCGGTAGCAAAAAACCATTACCGGCAAAAGCCTTTGACCAACAAGGGATGACAATGCACTGCTCATCTTTTTCTAAAACTTTAGTCGCCGGGTTCCGTATTGGCTGGGTAGCGGCAGGAAAAATGGCACTGCCGATCCAAAAACTTCAATTAATGAGTACATTATCGGCCAGTGCGCCAATTCAATTGGCACTAACTAAATACCTCTCTACTCGCAATTACGAAAATCATTTGCGTCAGATGCGCAGAAAACTAGAACAGAGAAAGTTCGCTACGTGGCAAATGCTACGAACTTACCTGCCAGCTACCGTTAATGTGAACTATTCAGAAGGTGGCTATTTTTTATGGCTTGAGTTGCCAGAAAATATCGACGCAATGGATTTGTATCATCAAGCCTTGAAAGAAAAGATAAGCATTTCCCCGGGGAAAATGTTTTCGGTGAGTAAGAAGTTTAACCATTGTTTTCGTATAAACTCCTCATTCGAATGCTTTGCGGTAGAAGAGAGAGCAATAAAGAAGCTCGCTCAGTTAATTCACAATTCGATGGCTAGAGGTTGATGAATCACCTACTTTTCAATCAAGTAAAGGTTTTAAAAAATATAAAAAAGCCCCGTAAACACGAGGCTATATATAAATCAGGCTAAACTGTCTTTACAAAAAAGACAACCGTAAGCCTAGAACGGGTATACATACCTAAAACAAAGAGAACTACAAAATAGAAATTAAAATCAAATAGTTAAGCCATAAAAAATTAAACTTGCAATGTTTTATGTAAAGAATTATACCATTTTCAATAAAAACATTACAAAACAATTTAAATGCCGCTTGTATTTAAACAACGACTAAATTATATCATATTAAAACGAAAAGCATTCATTGAAATAAAACAAAATAATCATTCAAAATACATCACAACATAATACAACTTTGGCTAAGAGCTAATTTGTGATCAATACGGGTAAACAGCATTAATCCCTGAGCTCAATTTCCAAAACATCTTTTGCTATCACCAAATGAGATCGACAACCTGCATGATAATTAATGACCATAGATCAGTCCTATTTTTATATCAGATAACCATTAATTTACTTCCGCTATCTTCAGGTTAGCTAACTTTAGACTATTAATTCTATCTCGCTTTCGCCCCCAAAGCGAGTTATTCAGGTAATTTTGACTATAGCTTTTATTATTTTTACATTTAATTTATTAGACTGTGACGTGCCACAATGACACAAAGCTTGCCTATTCAAGATTAAATAGCCATAATGCACATGTGACATTTTGACACATAAAAGTAAAGGAAGAAAATTATGGCTGCTACATTACCCAGAATCACTGCTAGGGTTGATATTGATACCCAACACCTACTAAGTAAGGCTACGGCATTAGCAGGGATGTCCAGTATAAATTCGTTCGTTTTAAGTGCGGCAGTAGAAAAAGCCAAACAAGTTATTGAACGAGAGCAAGTACTTAAACTCAGCCAACATGATGCCATTATGCTAATGGAAGCTTTAGACAAGCCAGCAACAGCTAACACTAAGTTAAAAATGGCTGCCTCTCGCTATCAAAGTAAAACACAATAATGAAAACTGTTCTGCTAGATAAAACTAAGCATGATAGAAATAATTTCAACTGTGAAATAATAGCCTTAAATCACTATTTTAAAGCTATGGCAAGCCAGCAGGCAAAAAAGGATAACACTAGAACATTTGTTCTCGAAGATACCACCAAGAATTCACAGGTAATTGGCTTCTATACACTCACCATGACACCTATCGAATTAGAGAGCTTACCTTCGAGACTGCAAAAAAAGCATCAATCATCCACTTCAGGAGGTTTAATTGCGCGCCTTGGTGTTGATATAAAGTACAAAGGTCAAGGTTTTGGTGAATGGTTATTAATTGACGCACTTGCCAAATTACTTGGCGCCAGTGATAGTGTCGCGTTTCCAGTAATTATTGTCGAGGCAAAAGATGGCTCAAAGCATTTCTATGAAAAATATGGTTTTACCGCCTTTGAAGACGATGAAAGTAAACTATTTATCACCATTGCCGATGTAAGGGCGAGTTTAAGTGATCTTTAGCTATAACAATATGAGTGTGGCTAAGCCAGGGAGTTAAAGCTATGGTACTAACGCCCCCATATTGAGTTAGTACCAAAATTTACTTTTCACCTAAATTCTAACGACACAATAAGCGACTTGTAATTATTGGCTACAATATGAAGCGAAGTGGAACCGAGCTACCAGTTAATTGTCCTGCTTTAATGACTTGTTAGAAAGCATTTAAGCCTTAACTTTTTTTTGATACTTGCCGATTGCCAACTCGACACCCTCTGCAATTAGTGGTTTTAGTTTTTCGAATGTTTCAATGGTTGGATTTAAAACTGCCACCCATGACATCCATCCGTATACAGGGTGTGGTGTAATTTGATCTAAATGAGTAAAATCATGACCGGTAGAAACTATTTGACCCGCAGCAGGTCGCTTGGGAATGGCCCCAAACATTTCTGAGAATGTACTCTTGCTAATACCTAAATTAAGCCGAAATACATCTTCTCTATTAACATTAGATGCTTTGTCATTGGGGCCATCTTTTTCTTTGAACGTTAGAATGTACATACCTTTGGGGAATTTCTTATCGGGATTATAGAAAACACCTCTTTCACCCCAATTATTATCCAAAACCAGATCGTCAAATTCTGAAAGGCAATAATTAAACACATCTTCTATTGATACTTGATTCATAACCTTCCTTGCTTTCTAACGCCCATTTAAGGGCTGTTAATTGTTTGCTAAAATTGTGGAGCGAAGCGAAACTAAGCAAACAGTTATTTGTCCTGCTTGATCGACTTGTAGGTGTTTGATTAAGACAAAACAAACACTTACTAAATTTGCGCACTCCGTTATATTTGCACAACTCTCTGCTTTGAGCCACAAAAGATTGGCCGAACGAACTAATGCTTGGCCGCTTTACGAAGTAAAATAGCGCAAAAGCTTATTAGTGAGAAAACTAAACAGATATTGGCGAAAACACCTGGTTAGTTAACCACAATAAGTAGAAACAAAAACAAGAAGCAACGAAACTTTAGATACTTTTTTGAGATACACCTAACGTCCGCTTAAGTGGGCGTTATGTTGCAAGTTTAAGTAGAGTTATTTTTTAAAATAATCCCAAGCGAGCTTTGCAATATCTGAAATTATTTTTTTATTTACTTCAGGCGTCTCTACTGAATCACCGACTAAAACACTGATATAAAAATGACTACCATCGGGTAAAAAGACGATACCTATATCATTTTGAGCCGCGGTTAACCCCGCTTTATTTTGCCCAGAATGTCCCGTTTTATGTGCAACAATAGTACCTTTCGGTAATTTACCTTTGATTGCCTTTTTCCCCATAAGGTGATGCTTTCATGGTATCCCATAAAAAACGATGACTATCTGGAGACAATAAACTGTCTTTATTTTCATAAAATAGTTTTAACGCAGTAATCGAGGCTTCGGCAGTTGTCCAATTCTCATATTGACGTTCCCAAACGGCTTGTTGCGTCATTTCATCATATAAAATAGCAATATCGGAAATCCCTTTCTGGTGTAAAAATTTTTCCACAACTTTTGGTCCACCAAGCATCTTGAATAAGAGGTCGCATCCATCATTGTCGCTGCTAGCTACTGTATATTTTAAGATTTCAGTTAGAGACAAGCTAGCACCATTGGGATATTTTCCACGAATTGGACTCCATAGTTTATTGTCTAAATCCTTTTTAGTAATGGCTATTTCATCTGCAAGATTCATATTGCCATTATCAACTTGCTCTAAAACAGCTAAGGCAAGATGGTATTTAAAGACACTATGCATTACTAGCCGATTGTTGCCGTTTATTGAGAGGTAATCACTTGAATCCCCTCCTAAGATAGCAACACCAACCGTTGCACTTTTCCCTTCTAATACTGAGTTAATTTGCTGTTTCAAAAGTTCGACAGATTTTGCATATGACTGAAACGAACATGCAAAAGTAATGATGAGAAGAAGTATTTTATTGTTCATAGTTTTTTTAATTTTCCTAATTTTTATTTTTGAAGAACCAATACGATGAGCAGTAAAAGGCGGCAACTAACGCCTCATTCAGAGGTTAAAAATAGTTGGTTAAAATAAGCGACGAAGGAGCAAAAACCAACTGTTTTTTGTCCTGCTGAAATGACTTGTTATAAGCACATTACACAATACTTTTTAGAATAGATTTTACGTAAGGTGACTTTTGTTTACCATAAGCTTCTTGTTCCATAATACCATTAGCCAATATTGCCCTCTTTGATTGCTCATATTCTTTTCTAGCAATTGGGTTATTTAGCATATGATTTTTGTAGCTTAATTGTTTTTTATATTCATTACTCCCATTTGCTATTACATGGATATGAATTATATATTTTTTCTCATTTAGGTTAACAGCGCCGTCTTTTCGTGGACGTTCAGGAGGAAAAGGAGCTTCACTAATTTGATTTTGAAAACCTAACGTTAACAAATGGGCTATTGCTGCGTTTAGATCTCCTTGTTTATACAAAATAGATAGGTCTATTATTCCTTTTCCACCCACTTGAAATGATGTTGAGCCTATATGAATAACATCAAATTGCTCATTAGAAATATAATCAATAACTTGCTGCGCCACTTCAACATAAATAGGCGACCACTCATTAAAACTAGCCTCAATTTTTTTATACTCTAATATTTTCATATACCTCAATGTGACCTATGCTTATAACGCCACTTTAAGCGGCAAAAAATTGTTGGCTAAAATGTTGAACGAAGTGAAAACAGCCAACTGTTTTTTGTCCGTTTGAATGCCTTGTTATGTGTATATTACACCTGACTTTTTTGAAGGCTTTTTATAAAAACATCAAGATCAGGTGGCATGTCATTGTGCTTGATACCACCCTCAGGAATATCATCCCAATTAGCTTTTGAACTACAACATAGATGCGTGGTTATTCTGATGTCAAAATTTTCGACTAACCCCATAGGTACCCAATAAAAATCATATTCTCTTAGCTTATTTGGAACTGGACATCCGCATTGTTTGCAAAAATGAGAGGTAAATCCAGAGTCTTTTTTCCAATGACTAATTGAGTCAGTACCTAAAACCCATTTAAAATCTGATTTATTTACGATTGTCGCGGTATTAGAAGTTGAACCGGATTGTTTTTGACATAACTTACAATGACACTGGTATAAGCCTGATACATTGCCTGAAACTTCAAAGCTTACCTTTCCACAATTACACGAACCTTTCATAAACCCCTTCTATTTAACACTGGTACCTGCGATACACATAACAGATTATTAGGTAGATATCTCAGTAACACCCTACTTGATAAATCTCATTCTTATTATATAAAACATGCCATTTCAAAGAAAATCAGGCCTGAGTTTCGTGCTGCTTGATAAAGTTTAATCCACTTTAATCTTTGCTGTATGCCATCTTTCATAACATCTTAATATAGAAAGGACGTCTATGAATCACACATTAATTAACTTAAATGACATTTTGCAGAAAAATAACTATATATATTTTACTATTTCTTCTAAATGGGCATCTGTAAATTCTGATAGCCGCCTAAGCTTAATATAAGATATTTCATATTTTTCATCTGCAAACTCTAAAGTAGGTGGAACTACAACAGTAATCATATTTGCTTTATTCGCAGAGATAACACCTGAGACACTATCTTCAAATGCGATGCATTTTGACGGATCAACGCTTAATTTTTTAGCTGTTGTTAAGTATACCGCAGGATCAGGCTTTCCATTTATTTCGGATTCCGAAGAAGAGGTCGCATCAAAATAATGGTAGATATTAAGTTTTTTTAAAACTATTGGAATCAACTTAGAAGGAGCATTAGTTGATAAGCCGATTTTAAAACTTTTACTTTTAAAGAAATTTAAAATCTCATGGACGCCTTCCAGAGCAACTCCTTCATCAGAAATAAGCTCAGCTACACGCTCTACAACTTCATTTTCGACTTGATCTAAGCTTTTACCTGACCAAGGAAAATGGTTAAACCAAAACTCGGTTACATCACGAGTAGTCATCCAAACAGTTTGAGATGAAAGCTCTTCAGTTACTTCGACTCCAACAGATGAAAAAACTTGTTTTTCAGCCTTTTTCCACATCGGTTCTGAATCAATCAAGGTTCCATCCATGTCAAAAATTACGGCTTTCATCATATTGATTCCATTTAACGCTTAAATAACAGGCAAAATTATTGGCTAAAATAGCGAAGAAGGAGAAAAAGCCAACTATTTTTTGTCCTTGTTGTACTTTGAAGTTGATACTAAGGGTCGTTTGCATTTACTTTATCTCGTATTAATTTTTCGGTATGCCCCAACAATTCTCCTCTTCCAATATTTCCGTGACCAGGTACGACAATTCTAGCATCACTATATTTACTCCTTAATTGCTTGGTTATTTTTAACCAAGAATCAATATCTCCATGTACTATATTACCAGCAGATTTAGAGTCTAAAGAACGTATAGCACAACCACCAAATAGAATTTTTCTTTCAGGGAGCCATACCATTATGTTATCCATTGCATGCCCTGCTCCAGGATAAAATACCTCTAAAGAACCAAACTTAACTAATGAGCCTGCTTCTTTAAGTTCATTTATGACATTATCAGGAACCGGAGCTCCTTGCTCAATAGTGAGCTGCTTTGTCAAGGGATGCGAAAAAACTTTAATTCCTTTGGACTCTAAAACATCAACACCAGATGCCCTGTCACTATGCGCATGGGTAACTAATGCCTTTGTAACTGGTAGTTTTATTTTTAATTCAATCGCTTTCAATAAATTTACAGTTTGTAATTCTCCCCATGCTGTATCAATTAAAGTTAAGTTTTGATCTTCTTTAATTATTAATCCATTTGATGAGAATTTAACTCCATTAGGGTATATATAAAAAGATGTGTGAAGCCAAACCGAATCATCAATTTTTGTAATTTGAATATCTGTATCTGATTTAGATTCAGACATACTATTAAAACTAAAAAAAATTATTAAGATACTACTTAATATAACTCTGATGTTCATTGTGACTCCTAGAGCATTAACGCTTCACATATAGGGATTTCAGGAGCGCTTTTCCAGCGAGTAAAATTCCCACCATGATGCACTTGTTAACTAGTTGTGATTACCACTCTTTTAAAATTTCATAGTGAGAGAAGCCTTTGCCAGCATTGGCACTTGCTTCCATATCCATCAACTTAAAATACTCATTACATTCAGCACAACTGAAAACTTTTTCACCTGCTACTACAGCTTCTTTTTTTGTACTCCAATGAATAACATCAGCATACTCCGTATCACTCTTTTTAATAAGTTCGCGCTTTAAAAAACCTGGTTGTTTTGTTAAAAACTCCAGATTTACTTGATCTGCGGCAACAATTAGCTGCTGATCACTGACTCCATTAATTTTAACAAATGGTGCCCACTCTACGGTGATAAGATCTTTTGCATTTGAGACCATACTACTTGCTAACATCAAAACTCCCATTAAGATTTTCATTCTATGTTTTCCTATCAAAAAAACATAACTGTATATAAATACAGCGCCACTGTAAATAAAAATAACTAATGTAATAAAATAGTTAACAGTAAATTAGTACACATTTCGAATTAAACTGTCGACAATTTATGATTAATTCGGTCATGTACAATACTTATTATAAAATTCTTAGTAACTTACAGTAAGTTTGATTGCATTCAACTTCATCTATGAATTTACATAGCGATCCATGAGATATATGAGCCTGCAAATGGCACGTTATACAAACACTCAAAGATAAGTGCAAACAGCTAACTTAGTCCTTCGCATCGGAGCACTCTTAACAACCATTCTTAGCTACTTTCCCAAGCATTGATAACCATTAGCTTAAGTAGATGAAAGTTTAAGAGACAACAGTATTCTTCCTCTCTTGAAATTCTTATAGTTTTTAAGACTTTTTACCCATTTGTTTTAATTCAAAATCAGCTGCATCAGTGCCAGATTCAATAAATATTATTAAAAACCGAATGCAATTATTACGTGATTTTACAATCCCATCTCTCTCCATAAACGGGAACCAAATTCTCCAATAGGTTGTTGAATTACAAACTTTAAAATTAGCGACGAAAGAACTAAACTTACTTTTTTTGTTCTTGTTTAACAGCTAATGCATATACATTGCACAAATAAGAAACCTCAGTTAATTAAGTGCAACTGCCGGCTTTGAAAAGAAAGTAAATGGAATTGCTAGTGGACCAACAAGCAGTGCTGATAACACCCAGAACGCTTTGTTAGCTTGACGATATTTTGCTACATAAAAACACAAAATCATGCATATTAAATTTACAATGAATAATCTTACCATTTACACTTCCTTAAAATTTACTAGTTAATAACGTTTAATTTCAACGACTAACTATTAGTACTCATAACGTCCAATAACTTGCAAAAAATTGTTTGCTAAAATACTGAGCTATGAATACAGAAAACTTATTTTTATTTTGTTAATCTGCTCATTATGAATTCCCATCAATTTCTCTCAAATACACTGTAAAATCATTCGCAGGCGGTATTGCTGGGACTTGATACATTAAATCACTAACAAAACCTCTGTGGTAGCTTGAGTGATTTACAACATGAATAATCATATCTGCCACTGACATAGCTCCTTTATCACCACCTATATAACGAAACTGAACTACTTCAGATAGTTCCTCATCTGACAACTTTTTGGCAAAATTCATATACCACTTATCCATAATTTTTTGCAGCGCCCAAAGATCGTCAAGTGATGGGTGTTTCTCTGTGTTACGCGAAATATAGTTATGGGTATTCCCGAGCATATGCGCTTTAAAAATATCATCTATGACGTAGACATGGTTAAGAGTATGTACCATATTACCAAAACGTGTTTGTCGATTCTTAGTGGCTTCGCCCTTGGAAAGTGCATGAACGGCTGAAAAAGTTAATTCATTTGCCCATGCTTTGTATTTCGTGAGGGTCTTAATTGTTTCAGATAGATCCATAGCACTCTCAATTTTTAATAATAGTATGCATAACGCCAGCTAATCGGCAAAAAGTTGTTATCTACATTGTGAACATAATTAAACAGCCAACTGTTTTAGTCCGATTGAGCGTATTGTTCTAACTCCCTATTTTTAATAGCTGCTCTTGCTGTTTTTTAAGTATTTTCATCATTATTTTACTTGGCGATTAGACGCAAATAAGCTTCAGATGGTACATTTCTAATCGCAGTATTGGCTTGAAGGAAAATGACTCCAAAACCAACATTCATCGTCGGTTCTCCATAAATCGTTTTAAAATTTGTTATAAACTTTTGTCTTTCTTCTTTATGAAATAAGATCCAAACTATATCTAATTGATCATCTTGGAATACTAATTCTACCGCCCTTTCTTTACCTCCATACATGAAACCAGAACAATTAATTTGTTCTTGGGACTTAACCGTCAATGGAGCTGTTATTGGTGTTATATTTTCAACCTGAATAGATGAGCATAACCTATCCAAATCAAGTTTAATTTTCTCCAATGTACTACCAAAAGCAAGTTGCTCTGGTTTAGTAAAAACAACTTCATTCGCTTGTGGACTCTAAAACCCCAGCATAATGATTTTGATAGTTGGTTAAAATGTGAAGCGTAATTGAACCTAAGCAACGGTTAAAGCTTCTCTTTTTATTATCTATATCTCATTAGTTATGTGATTGGTATTTTAATAGGTCGAAAGAGTCAAACCGCGAAATTCCCCCTCTTATCATACCTGTATAAAATCAAAAAAATAACGCTGTTAAAATACTAGACACACATGTCAGTAGTACATTCATTCGACTATTCATTCGATAACTTATATATCGATTGTTATCGAATTTGTTTTAGCTCTTGAAATGCAAGGACACATCATTACTTTCTGCATCTCTTTTGATAATGCATTGTCAAGATGCAGAGCTTCACCTTCAATAATTTTGACAGCACAAGTTCCACACTCACCTGTTTTACACCCATAGATCACAGGTATATCAGCGGAAATTAATGCATCTAAAATAGTTTGTTGTGAATCAACTTTAATCACTACATTTGATTTCTTTAAAGTTACATCTATTGGTCTTGCATCATCATTTTTGATGTTTTTAAATCTCTCAAAATGAATACGTTCAGAAGAAATATCAAATTTTTTGGCTTCTATAAGGAAATCATCTATCAATCTAGTAGGCCCACATAGATAAAACACATCACTAGGATCTGACTGTAAAAGTAACGCTTTTATGTTTAAACGCTGGTTTTCTTGAGATGGATATAATGACACGGCGCTGTTAAAGGAGTTTTTCAATTGTTCAATGTAAGCCATGTCTTGAATGCTTTGACCTAAATAGTGAAGTTCGAATAGATTGTTTTCCTCAAAAAGAGTGTGTGCCATTGCTTTTATCGGCGTTATACCAATCCCCCCAGCAACTAAGATAGCTTTTGCCCCCGTTTTGTGCATTTTCATTTCTAAACTAAAATAATTACTTGGCATTTCGCATGCAATCATGTGCCCTAGTTCGTAATTATGGTAAATAGCTTTTGAGCCTCCCCTGCCATTATGTTCATTCATAACAGCAATTTCATAGATGTCTCTCCGCTTAGGATTAGAACAAATAGAATAATGACGAAGCTCTGTTTGTCCGTTACTCAATTTAACGGGTACTTGTATATGCGAGCCTGCAATTACTTTAGGAAGTAGGCTTCCGTTATCATCTCTAAGCTCGAATGCACGAATGCGAGAAGTCAGTTGCCTAATCCCTGAAATTACTAACTTTAGCGGGCCATCACCTAAAGTATTTACAGCTTCAGTTGGTTGAGTTTTAATATGATTTTCTAAGGCGTTTTTTAAACGGGTATTCTCTTTTTGTAATGGTTCAACAATGCTTTTAATTTGTTCTTCTGTATATCTAGGAGTAATAAATTTGGGACAGTTCCAGTCAAATGCTTCAACTTGTATGATAAAGCCTCGCTCAATAACGACATTTAAATTAGCATCTTTCAATGCCTCTAACTCATGACTGTTAACATCTTGAATAATACTAATACGACCAAGTATTTTTAACCTAGACTGACTGGGATAATCAATCAAAAATAGTGACACTCGATCATTATTTCTAAAATTTCCGGTACTGATATATTGACGATTACCGGAATAATCAGCAAAACCAATTGTTTTATCATCCAGTACTTTTAAGAAGCCTACAGGCCCCCCTCTGTGTTGAACATATGGCCAGTTTGTTTCGCTCACACTTGCCATGTAAAAACTATCTCGTGTTTGAATAAAACTTGCTTCTTGATTACTAAGAATATTATTTACATCTAAACCATGCTCCCAACGGGCATAACCGGATCGACTATTCTTTTCACTCTGAACCTTTTTAACCTCATTTGTAAACGCAATTTCTGCATATTTGTGTCCCATAATATTCCCCCGTTAAGTTAAGTAAAATAAATGTCAAAGCCTATCAACCTAAAAAAGTTCCCATACATGAAATAGTTAAAGCGAACCTATATAATAATGTCAGTATATTCTATGTTCCAAAAAACTCATTTTTTTAGATCCAAACATCATTCTCTGCCGTGAAATCATTGACTGAATCTCCCGTGTTTAATACACCTTTGGGCTCTACTATCATGATACTGCATTCAGAGTCGGCAACAGGCCTATGCTCAACCCCTTTAGGAATAACAAACATTTCGCCCTTCGACAACGTTACTACTCCATCACGAAATTCGATATCAAGCACACCATCAACAACAAAAAACACTTCATCGGTATGAGTATGCTCGTGCCATACAAACTGCCCTTGCACTTTTACGAGCTTGAATTGGTAATCGTTCATCTCAGCAATTACACGAGGTGACCAATGATCGCTGAACTTTTGTAATTTGCATTTAAAGTTAATTGCCTCAAATTGCATATCTATCCCTTTTCAATGGAAAATAAGAAAACATTTAAAATCAACATCTTAACCACAACCCTCCTCTATTGAATCTAATGTTACTTATGAAAAAAACATTACTGTAAACAACATTTTCAGACTAAGCGTCATTAACACTACTGCAAATATTTTTTTCAATACCGATACTGGCAAGTGATGGGCCAATTTCACACCAATAGGAATACTATACAAGCTTGCCACGGATATGCATATTACGGCTGGTAGATACACAAAACCGAAGGTGTAATTTTCGTATGAAGTACTCCCCCACCCATTAACCAAATAACCTATCGTTCCCGCAACTGAGATAGGAAAACCAATTGCTGATGAAGTACCTATTGCTTTTTTAAAAGCAATATTTTTTGAAACTAGATATTGAACAGTTAGCGAACCGCCGCCAATTGAAACCAATGATGAAATGGCACCAATGCCCGAACCAACAATAATAACTTCTTTGTTGTTTAGCTTTTCATTATTTTTTTCTTGTGTTTTTTTTGCACCTGTAAGCATCTTAATTGATAAATATGCCATATAAAGTGAAAAGAACATGGCAAGATAAGTAGAGTTAAGCTGAGATACAACAAAGGTGGCTAAAAATGCTCCTAAAAAAACACCTAAGCTGATTATTTTCACTATGCTCCAAATCACAGCATTTCGATGATTGTGTTTTCGTAAACTGACAAAAGATATAAATATAATTGATGCCATCGAAGTCCCTAACGCTAAATGCACCACTTTTTCAACGGGTACTCCTTGAGCCAAAAAAATAGATGTTAGCACTGGCACCATAACCCCTCCCCCACCTACTCCCATCAATCCTGCCAATATTCCTACAAATGTTCCTAATGCTAAGGTTATAAATATCCACTCTATGTCAAACGCCACTATTTATCCTAATATTCAAATTCAGTGCTAATTTAGAAGTCCTTCTTAGTGATTGAAGCTAAAGAGGCAATAAAGCACTTTATTTCTTTAATAAGAATTTAAATTAACAAAAACTTTTTTATGATTCATAATTGAAAGTTATTCACAACCAATCGAATGCATATAAATTATGCGCACAAATATATACAAACTTGTATACCATGTCAATAATGCCAAATTGAATTGCCTAGCATAAGAATTCAATTGAGATGATAAAATGATATTTTGCCATTAAATATCAGTGATAAGTAGTAAAAACCACTCTCACACTTAGTCATTAAGCGCAATGAAATTCCACCATTAAAGCTTGGGTAATAATTAGTGTTAATACTTGACAATGAATACCGACCTGTCTACTATTGTTAGAATTTAGATATCGTGGTGATTGGCATGATTAGCAGAACACAAATAGACAAATTTATATTTTCAATATCCTCTGGATTTGGCACGTTTATAGCTATTTTTACTTTAGCATTACTTAGTGAATTAAGCGTTGAAACACTATGGTTAATGGCGCCTTTTGGTGCATCGACAGTGCTCATTTTTGGTTTACCATCAAGTCCGCTAGCGCAACCTAAAAATGTTATATTTGGTCACTTGTTAACAGCAATTATTGGGTTGTGTTTTGTTTCCTTAACAATTATCGAACCTTGGACCATGGCTTTAGCCACAGGACTAGGTGTTTCACTCATGTTAATAACAAATACAACCCACCCCCCAGCAGGTGCAAATCCTTTACTGATAATGATGACTCAGCAAGAGTGGCCATTCCTCTTCAATCCTGTATTGGTCGGTACTATTATAATTGTTACTATTGGATGGGGGTTTAACACTTTACGTAAGAATATCCCTGCAATAACCTAACAAAAAACTAGCATTGTAAGTTATTACCATTTCCAACAAAAAACCAATTTGCTATAACCTATTTTATTACAAATAAAATAGGTTATTAACTCGGCCATATTTATTTAACGAATAATCAGTAACATCAAAAGAGCTTGAGTATAAAAAATAATATTAATTCGTACTAAAATATTAAAAATTTGCAAAAAGGAAGCAGTCACGCTAGCCAATGCATTGAATATTTATGGAGGCATGCGCTTTTGGATACACTACATATAAATATATATTGGGTGTATTAGATGCCCCGTAACAAGGATTTTGTATGCTTTTTTTGTGAAAGTAGACTCTCTGTCCAAGTCTTTAGTTGTTATTCTTAACTATGTGCTTGTTATTGCTAAACAATTGATTTTCATTTTATACTTGAAATTTTATCGTTATGACTACATAACAGAGTCAATCCATTGCATTTTAACTCATTTATTTAATGCTAAACGGATTATGCAATAAAATGGCGTAGTACACACTTTTGAGGTACCTCTTTTGAACGATGAAACTAACAAATTTTCAAGAACATCAACTCCTGAAAAATCTGCCCGAATGGTTGAAACAATTGTCGGATGCAAGTGGTCGCTTACTGTGTATAAATTACTTAACAATGATATTAATCGGCCAGGAGCAATGGTAAGAAGTGTTGAAGGTTTAACCACAAAAGTTCTAAACTCTTGTTTAAAACGTAATATAGAATTTGGCATTCTTGAACGCGAAACCTTCAATGAAATTCCGCCAAGAGTTGAATATCATGTAACAAGCTTTGGGCATAAGTTTATCTACATATTAAAAGAATTAGAAAAACTTCAATTAGAAATAGATGCTGCTTGTTGATAGTTTATTTGCAAAAATAAAATCGCATATTATTCAATAAATCGTACCATAAAGTACATAACCCACCATTTTGTGCCTACTGTTTCTATCAATTATACCTCTTTATTATTCAGTTACATTTACATTTGAATAATGAATTGGAGAAAAATAATGAAATTTACACATCAAGGAAAAGCAATCGTAATTGGCGGTTCGAGTGGTATGGGTTTAGCTACGGCGAAACTATTAGTTAGTCATAATGTTGAGGTTATCATTGTCGGTCGTAAAGCTGAAAAATTAGAACAAGCCCTAACACAGCTTAATAAGATGGGAAATGCGTCTGCAATTCAGGCTGATCTTTATCAAACCAAAGATTTACAAAAATTGCTCTCCTACATTAACCAAGATGACTTGCATTTAAGTTACCTTGTGAATGCCGCAGGATACTTTAGCCCTAAGGCATTTTTAGCACATGATGTCGACGACTATAATACCTACATGGAACTAAACAAGGCTACATTTTTTATTGCTCAAGGCGTTGCAGCTAACATGCAAAAAAATGATGGTGGTAGCATTGTAAATATCGGCTCAATGTGGGCTCAACAAGCCATTAAAGCAACACCTTCCTCAGCCTATTCTATGGCTAAAGCTGGTTTACACGCCCTAACTCAGCATATGGCCATGGAACTTGCAGAGCATAACATTCGTGTTAATGCGATAGCTCCAGCGGTTGTAAAAACCCCCATTTATCACTCTTTTATTGAACCTGAAGAATTAGATAGTGCACTGGCTGGCTTTAACGAATTTCATCCTATTGGCCGCATAGGAACTGTTGATGATGTCGCTAGTACTATCGCATTTTTATTATCGTCAGACACGTCTTGGGTGACGGGAGCGATATGGGATATTGACGGCGGAGTAATGTCTGGTCGTAACTAAATTTATAAATAATTAATCTCATTACATGGGAAGAGTAATAATCTTGATAGTAACTCAATGATTAATAGTCATTGAGTTACTAAACGTTACCTATTTATTGCCTTTATTGCTAAATAAGCGCACAAAAATCATACCATGTGTCACTAGTAATAACGGCACAAAGAATGTTGGTATATACCAAGTCCCACCAAGCATGGATACTACATCAGCTTGGCTCAAAGCCATTATTAGATCTATGGTACCAATAATATTAAATAACCATAATAAGGGTATCGCTGCCTTGATATTATGCTTTAAAGCGAAAAGCACAATAATTGCCAATACGGCACTAACAAAATCACCCCATGCCGTTGTAAAGGCAAAAGCTTGTGAAAGTGAAGGCTCTGTAACGCTTGGTATTAGAAACGTCAGTCCAATATGCCTAATGGCATGTGGTGCCACTAAGATCATCATTGCAATATTGGCTGCCTTTTCATTTAACCAAGGTGATATTGCCCACTTAGCCAATAATATAAAAACAAAAATACTCATTATCAGTTGAATGAGAAATATTTCTAGGGTTTGCATTGTTCCACCTCCATTGATGGATTAATTAAAAATTACTGAACGGTAACGCAATAAATAGGTGTATATACACCTATATGTATAAAAAATACTTTAGTTAAATATGTTTTATCAAATAACTAGCATCAGACATTATTCGAGACCATCGTTTATCACCAAGTTTACCAACTAAACTCAATTGCGCAGCTTCCCACAATGGTGTTGCTAACTCAATTATCTTTATGCCCTCTTCACTTATTGAAATAATTCGAACACGTTTATCTTTTTCTGTTTTCGCTTCTATATAACCTTTTACCATGAGAGGCTTAAGATTCCTTGTCAAAGTCGTTCGCTCCAGAACTAATATTTGAGCTAAACGACTCAATGGAATGTTTCCACACTTCATAATTGTTACAAGCAAGCTGAACTGAGTCGACTTTAATTCAACAGGTGCAAGTGCTGCATCATTAATTTTCCCAACTAAACGAGTTACTTTCCGTAAATGGTTTAACGTGCACATTTCAACTTTTGTTGCATCTAAACTCATACGATTCCATGACAAGATAAGAATGCTGACTATACGTGTAGATACACGTATAGTCAAATTTTTCTATTATTTATTACAAATAATGTATATTCGACTTGTTTACATAACCAATTTTATCGTGAATCATAAGGAGCTCATTACTAGCATTATTGTCAATAGCCAGCTTACTTTTTGCATCTCTAAGTGCTGTTCGCAAACCCTCTTCAATTACAGGATGATAGAAAGGCATAGTCAGCATTGCTTGAATTGTCATTTGCTGCTGTCTTGCCCAAGCGAGCAAGTGCCCGATATGCTCAGCGGCAGGGCCAAACATTTCAGCACCTAAAAATTCACCGGAATGTTGGTCTGCATAGATATGTAGTAGCCCTTTGTTTTTAGCCATGATACGGCTGCGGCCCTGTTCTTCAAAGCTCACTTTTCCAACGATATACGCCATAGTATTTTGATCGGTATAGACACCATTTATTTGGCTCAACGAAAGACCAATACTGGCCACTTGCGGTTCAGTAAAAACAACAGACAGCGGTGCACGTCTTTGGCCATGAGCTATCATAGGGTAGCTACCAGCATTGGTGCCAGCTACTTCTCCGTCATCTGCAGCTTCATGTAGTAGTGTTAACGTATTATTAGCATCTCCTGCGACAAAGATATGCTCAACTGATGTTTGCAGCGTGAGCTCATCAAATATTGGATTTCTTTTACCGTCGAGCTCTATACTGGTATTTTCTAATCCTAATTTGTCTACATTCGCTTTACGACCTGTCGCAGCTAAAATATACTGAAATGACTCAGTAATGGTTTGTTCTGACTTGTCTACATACATAATTTCAACTGAATTTTCTTTTTCTACCGTACTGATAATCCTTGCTTTGGCATCAAAATAAAACTCTTCATTAAAAGTTTTTTCAGCATAGCGTCTCATTTCTGCATCTTGTAAACTTGCGACAGAACCACTACGTCCAAAGACTTTAACGACTACACCTAATCTACTTAATGCTTGTCCTAGCTCGAGTCCTATGACCCCAGGGCCAAATACAGCAACAGATTTTGGTAAATCGTTAAGTTCAAATAAGCTATCATTGGATATGAGTCGGCTACCGGCGGTGGCCAAAAACTCAGGATAATCAGGTCGAGATCCTGTTGCGATAACGATACGCTTTGCAATAACTTGGCTATGATCATCTATTTGTAAGGTATGATCATCTACGAACTTAGCAAAACCTCGAACTTTATCGTGTTCATTAAAGCCTTCCACCGAATCGAGCACAAAACCAACAAAACGATCTCGTTCAGTTTTTACACGCTTCATTACCTCTTTACCATTAATCTGAATGCCTTCGATCTTAATGCCAAACAATTCTGTATGGCTAGCATGATAAGCAGCGTCTGCTGCGGCAATTAGTAGCTTACTAGGCATGCAACCTACGCGAGCACAACTCGTACCGTATGATCCACCTTCAATCAACAATACTTTATCAGTGAATCTTTTAGCTGCACGGTATGCGCCCATACCAGTGGTACCGGTTCCAATAATGGCAACGTCTACATTTATTACTTTCATGCGAACAGTCCTTTTGAGATTTTTCGATTAATCAAGTGGCTAATATTAAACGCAGTAATTCATTTTGATGCTGTGCTAGGTAGTAAATAATATCGTTAGATTCGTATAACCATTTTGAATCTCCATTTGATTGTTCAATACGTAAACATGGTACTTGTGTTTTATGGCCACCATGACTTATATCAATTCGATGCTGGTGATTCTTTTCAATGTTTTTAAGTTCAACCTTCAGGCTAAAGTCATCTATCAAACGTCTTGTTTTAGCGCAAAAAGGGCAAGCATCATAATGATATAGAGAAATATTTTTTACGTACTCCAGTGAGGTAATCATGAGTGCATCCTTAACATTAATCTTTTTAAACAAACGTACTAGATGTAATGAATACCTTGATAATAAAAAAGCGCTGCAAATGAAAAGGTTTGTTTGCAGCGCAAGGTGAAATATAGAACCTAGTTGTTCTTTTTCATAAACTTAAGAATATGATTAGCAATAACATCGCCATCTTCTTCTAATGCAAAATGGCCTGTATCTAAGATATTAAAATCTAAATTCTTCAAGTCACGTTTGTATGGATGAGCACCTTCTTCAGGAAATATATAATCACCTTTGCCCCACATTAATAATGTTGCTGGTTGGTGTTCTCTAAAGTAGGCCTGCCATTCAGGATAAAGTGCTGGGTTAGTGCCATAAGAGTAAAAAAGCTCTAATTGAATTTCTTTATTACCAGGGCGATCTAATTTCGCTTGATCAACAATCCAGTTATCTGGGCTAATCGCTGCTTTATTTCGGGTACCGTTGGTGTATTGCCACTCGGTTGCACCGATAGTTAACAAATTATCTTTAAGCACTTTCGCATTTTCAGGTGTTTTGTCTTTCCAATACGCTTTAATGGGTGTCCAAAAGTCACGTAATCCTTCATCATATGCATTGCCATTTTGGATGATAAGTCCTTGCACTCGTTCGGGGTGTTTGGCTGCTATTCTAAAACCAATTGGTGCACCATAATCCATTACATACATGGTATATTCTTCTGCGCCCACTTTTTCTAAAAAGCTATCAGTTATCTTGGCTAGGTTGTCAAAGCTGTATTCAAACTCATTAAGCGATGGCATTGAACTGTTTCCGAAGCCAGGATAATCAGGCGCTATTACATGGTACTCTTCTGCCAATTTAGGAATTAAGTCACGATACATGTGTGACGAAGTTGGAAAACCATGCAATAACACAATTGTCTTTTTGTGTTCACTACCTGCTTCACGATAAAAAATGTCTTGGTTTTGCACTTTAATCGTTTTATGTAACGTTTGAGCGGCTTCAACATCTTGTATACCTGCAAAGCTAAACATTAAAACGCCAGTTGCTGCCAATAAATAATTTTTAAAACGGTTATTCTCTGTAGTAGATTTTATAAATTTGTTCATAATCTTTCCTTAAAACATTGTTAAATAATATTTGCTAGCAAACCAAGTTGCTCATTTGTTAGCAGCTCAGAAAAACCACCCACTGACTTATCATCTATAAATATTTGTGGGTATGTCCGACCTGATGTTCTTTGTTGTAATTGGTTAATATATTTCGGATTTTCAAAAACATCGTATTCAATAAAATCCAATCCTATGTTCGTTAAAAGCCTTTTTGCGTGAGTACAGTAACCGCAGCCTGGCCTGGTATATATTTCTACTTTAGTCATTAAACTCCCTAATTAAGGTTTTCTTAAAACCTGCTTGATTACTGATGAGGTTATTATCTTCTTTAATTAAATATTGATAAACATGGCTACCGTTGAATTATTGTCAATATATTATTGACAATAAATTATGTAGGGTGATACTCATGTCTACGTTAGAGGAGCTATAAACAACTATTGCTTCTGTGAAAACGAACTCTTAGATAAGGGGAAATAATAGGCTTGGTATTTTAAAGACTCTGCTGGATAAGTAAGTTGGATAAGGAAAAATAAATTTGACATTATCTTAGCTTGTTCAAGCTAAATAACTGCCTTAGTAGGCAATACCATGAGTGGACAATCGAGACCTCATGGTCTATTAAAGGTTTACACCCACTTAACTTTGAGTGATATACAACTAACACCACTGTGATCAAAGTTATTCACTTTCCCCTGGCTAAAGGTTACGCTAATGTTAACGAATAACGTTAGGATATACTTACAGTAGAAATTGATGTTCATCTACGTAGCAGACTTATAATTGACTCAAGCATGAGCACTAAACTGATTGTTTATCTACTAAAGAAATTTGATTGCTAAATATATAAAATTAAAAATATTGAGTATCGAATTAGAAAAATCATCCTGACAGATTCTATTTTTATTGTGGAAATTGGCAAACAAAGTAAAAGATTAAACATATTAAGATATTAAGATATTTTCATCTAGCAATGAGTTTTAATGATAAAAACATCTCAATTTTTGAAAGCCCTAATGACGTCGATATAAATTTAAGGCGTTTATTTATTGCCTAATTAAGGCTTATAAGCAAACTCAATGCGATTGCCGCTTGGCTCTCTAATCATCATATGAATAGTCGGACCTTGACCATTTAACTCAGGTTCAAATTCAATAACTAAGCCATCAACACTTTTAAAACGCTCATGTAATCTATCTAGATCTTCTTTGCTAGCAACAGATAATGCTAAATGATGTAGGCCTACGTTATTTTTTCTATCAAAGTTAACCGCAGTAACTCCATTGGATACTTGCCAAAGCGTTATGAACATCTTGCCATCAGTGACAAATTTCGCTGGATATGCCGGCTTTTCTCCAGCGAGTTTCCAACCTAAAATATCAGTAAAAAATGTTGTCGTTTGATCCAATTTAGACACCGTTAACCCCAAATGACTTAAGCCTTGAGTCATCACTTCTGAATTTTTATCATTATCAATTGAATGTGCTGTTGTAGTTGAACTCATTATTATTCCTATTGCGAAAATTGCGAAATGTATGTTTTTATTCATTTAGTATAAATTCCGATTATTATAATTATAGACCCTGCAATTACAATCAACTCGGTTAAACGACTTGAGCAGACTCATACCAATTTTTGGACGGCGTGGGCACGCGCATTTTTTTACGCAGCGCTTTTACATTCTCTGTAGTAGTAAGCTCTTCTAAAAGTAAAAAAGCAACTTCAAGTGCCGTTCCTGGGCCCGTAGAGGTAATAATATTTTGATCTTTTACCACCGGACGATCAACAAACTTAGCACCTGTTTGTTCTAATTGCTGCTTACGCTTACCACCAAGTTGATGATAGGTTGTAGCCCATCTGTTAATTAATATTCCTGCATGACCTAAAGCGATCGAAGAAACGCAAACACTCGCGATTGGCTTTCCACTGTGGTTAAAGTGTTTAATAGCCATTAAAAATGGTTCACTTAATGCGTCATCATAAAAGCCTGCTGGCTCAAACCCTCCTGGAATAGCGATAGCATCATAATCATCTAAATGAATATCTTGCAAAAGTTTCGATGGTTTAAGTGTTAAACCAAAAGTTGTTTTAATTTCGGTGTGCAGAGCAACATTTGTTAACTCAATAGCTTCATCGCCCAGTAGCGTTGCCCACCCCATAACATCAGTGAATGCAGACATCTCTAACGGTTCAACACCACTAGCCAATAACATTAGAATTTTTTTCATTTCTCTTTTTCCTACTTTATTATTTCAGTAATTCATTTCAACAAAGTAGCCTCATAAGGTATTTTTGTTGATTCTATTCTGCTCTAATTTTGTCGTGAGCTGACTTCTGCTTGAATCATTTTCATATTCTCGATGAAGGTAATTTCCGTAAAGTATTTTTTAACACTTCAATAACTGCACTAAATATTTAAAGTAATCGATTTGCTTTTTGTACGAGAAACACATAAACACAGGCTATGTGCTTTCTCGTCTTTGGTTAAATAGACATCTCGATGGTCTACTGTCCCTTCAACATATTCAGTCACACACATCCCGCATTCTCCTCTTTTACACTCAAAGGGGATTTTTATGTTTGCCGCTAGCAGCCCATCTAATAAAGTTTTCTTAGGATCTATAACAATAACTTCTCCAGATTTTTGTAACTTAACTTCAACAGCCTGATCTGTTTCTAGTGCGGAACTACCAAAACTTTCATAGTGAATGTGGCTTTCCTGCCAATTGCTTTCGTCCGCTTCGTCTTTTACCGCTGTGATCATCTTTATTGGGCCGCAAACATAGACATGACTAGATTTATTACGATGCTTAAATAGTGAGTTGATATCTAATCGAGTAGGTAACACGCCGGCAACATTGCTACCATCAGAACAATAAAAATGCGCGCTTTCTCCTGCTAATTTTACAATTTCGTCTTTAAAAGCAAGGTCTCCGTCACTTTTTACACTGTAATGTATTTCATACGATTCATTCTTTTGTGATAGGTGTCTTAACATAGAAAGGATCGGTGTTATGCCTATGCCGCCTGCAATAAGAATATGGTGTTTGCCGGGTGACGACAATGGAAAATCGTTCACCGGCGATTGGCCTTCAATTGTTTGTCCTAAGCGTAATTGCTTATGCATATAATTTGATCCGCCTTCACCGAGCTTTTCTTGCTGAACGGCAATCTCATAAAAACGATTGTCGTGACTGGAGGAAGTAATTGAGTAGTGGCGTAGTACGGTATTAGTTGCCGATAGTTTTATCTCTATCGGTAAGTGTGAACCTGGCTCAAATGCAGGTAAAATACCGCCATCTTTCGCCTTTAACTTGAATAATTTAATCCTTGCTGATTTTTGCTCAATGTTAGATACCATCAGCGATAATGGCGTCAATACTTGTGGTTTAGGGTTATGAGGTGAATACTCAAAAAATGTCCAATTTAGCGCAGGAGGCAATATAGTCTCTTGCCAACTTGTAACATTAAAATGCCAATAACGCTTTGTGCCTCCCGTAGCATTAGTTTCATCCACCTGTTCCCAAAGCACTTTAGCTGTTCCGGTCAATTGCAGTAATTTATTACTTTCAAAATCAATAAAAACAAGCCCTGCATGTGCATTTGATGCAAAATTACCAAGGGTGTTGAACATACTATTTCCCTTATAATCAGGGATCAGTAATTGACCTTTATTAACAACACTAACAAAGCCAGGATCTCCACCTCTATAAGAAGCATCATTATGATGATTATCAACACCAGAGCCGACAAAAAAACTGTCTGACCGAGCAATTAATTCAAGCTGCTCCATGGTTAATTCTACGCCAAGTATTGGTTTAGACGACTGATAAGTTAATATGTCTTCAGATAAGTTTGGTTGTCTACGTTGAATATATTTCGGGCAGTTTGGGTAAGCCTGAGCAACAGTAACTTCATATTGACCGTTGGGTAAAAGCTTAATGTTACCATTTACCCTTAAACGACGGCGCGTACTCAGTTCGATAATCACCAAACCGACTTGGCTATTTTTCTCGATATTACGCCATAGAGGATCACTAGGTTGCTGAATGATTTTTTGTCGATTAATTAAAAGGTGTTGATCATCTCGCGCTTTAATAAACCCTGGTTCGCCAAACAATACCGATGTCCATATATGATTATTTTCATCTGTGCTACTCAGCACGGTCATTGATTGTTGGTCGATAAAAGCTAAGGCGCCTTTAATAATATGCTTACTCACTACCGTACTATTACGCTGAGCAACATCCGCTTCATTAGCGAGTGCTTGTACAGCTAACTCTCCAGGATGAAAAGGTGATTGTTCATTCATATTAGCAACCTCAAATGATGTAACGAAATAGTACAAACAGAGCAGGTTTTTCTGATGAAAAAAGCTGCTCTGTCGCTTATCAACAAACGAGCTTTAAAAAGTTAAAATTGTATAACCTTCTGTCGCTAGTTTATGAATACTTGGTAAACCACGAGTACCTGGAACAGCATTCTCTGTTAAATAATCAAAACCCGAGGCTTCAACTTCTTCAGCTGAGCCAAATACATCGGCACAACCACAAGATACTCCAGCAATGCTATCTTTTACTGCTTCAAATAATGTATGAACTGGATTCTCTGGTTTAGCTAGTTCAGCAATCCAACGTGTACCGGTACCGTTAAAAATAATTTTTACCTCTGCACCACTTTGCTGGTAATCAAAGGCTGTTGCTAAGGCATTGAATACTCTACCTAATGCTTCTTCTTTTCCGTGATTTGGATCTGATAATACTATAATTGCTGCTTTCATTGTGTTTCCTAAAGTTTGGTTAGTGGTGAGCTTATGCTCGTTAGTCTGCAATACAGTATTCACACTTTACTTAACAAAATAAATAACGATATATTGACATTACAACTCCATATTATGGAGTAATAGATAAATAAACTTAATATGGTGTGACTTCATATTTTGATAGGTAACCTAGCTGCTTAGACAAAACAGACAATGAATTAAATGGTCATTAAAAACCCCATTCAAACCCAATATTAACCCGGTCTGTTTCTTTAAATTGACCAAACAAACCGGACTTACTGCCGTAAAAAACATCAGTTCCTAGCCATAACTTTATATTACTCTCTAGTATATAACTGACCTTTCCCTGAATTGAGCCATCACCTTGAGCTTTGTTGTGTAATAACAAGGCTTCAAATGTCCATACTTCATTCGCAAAATTCTGGTTATACATCAATGAAAATGTATGATTGTGTTGCGGTCGTATTAAGCCAACCTCATCCTCGATTAAATAACTTTGAAACCATTGCGCGCTAATGAAAATATCCGTTAACCCTTGGTAATCCAAACCAACTACGGAAGAAATATCGGCCGATTGATGTATGCCTTTTTTGGTAAAATAATTAGCTGAATCATTATCTAATAAGTGAAAACTATCGCTGCTGTAGCCTATCTCTGTACGTAAAGTGAAATCGCCAAAAGCCTTACTCGCTGTTCCGCCAATCAGATGACTACGTTCATATTCAGCATAGATAGATACCTTGTTTTGTTCAACAAATTGGTAGTTAACGGGTGCATCAAGATAGTGGTAAAAGTAGTTAAAGGTTAAATCCCACCCCTGAAAAAACTTAGAATAACGTAGACCTAAATCACTGTCCTTAATCACTGAAGTAGGCTTGTTTTGATTAAAACTAGCAAGTTCAAAATCTGCTGGTAGCTTGGGTACCAATAAAGGTGAACTTGCCTGATAAACATTGCCCTCAGTTGCATATTCGTTATAACTGAGATCAGGTATCCACAATAGTTGCAGACTATCGTCACCGCCAACGGGGATTTCTACATTCAACATCCATAATGGAATTCGCGAATCATCAAAGTCATCGAGTATAAACTCTCGGTAACTTTGCGGATTAACTACATCAAGTACTTTTAAGCCATCGGCCTGCCCCCAAACGACCTGCTGCTTACCAACTCTCCAAAAGCTGTCGGCAACTTCCAAGTCAACGTACCACTCTCGGATACTAAACGATGAATGGTCATTGGCTGATAATGAACCGTTAATATCACTGTAGCTTTTTGTGTTTTCATCAGCGATACCTAGATGGTCAAAGGTATCAAGGCGAACCCTACCGATGAAATTCATATCGGCATTATTAGATAAACTGTTATTGTATTGTGGCTCAAAAATGGTTTCAAATTTTTGGCCTTTGCCTTTTTTGTCAATCGACCACTCTTGTTCCAAAAGCGCACTATAGTCAGCCAGTGCTTGATAACTTATCATCAGTAATAAAGCTACCGTTGAGAGCTTTAGTTTCACGCTCATCTTATTTACCCTGCTTCATCGCGCGCTTTGAAAACAAGCTATCTTTTACCAAAGACTTATAATTAACATTACTAAAGCTAAACGTTGATTGATGACCCGTTTTACTATTTCTCATCGTCATTTCGTGCCGAGTATAAATACCATCTACAAGGCGAACATCTCGACTGACTAATGTTTTAAGCAATTTACCTTTAAGATCCCAGTATTTTGCTTTAATAATTATCCAGGTTTTCGTGTCTACCCAAAACTCTGTTCGGCTATACCCCAGCTCTTTAGCAATAATCAGATTTTTGGGAGTACCTGACATCAAAACACTTTGATAAGAATTATCATCGGCAACATCTAAGGTTTCAGTTTTAAGTAAGATAAAATCTAAATCTGTAATGTCTAACTTACCTTCAAGTTTCATGTCTTCATAAGTGAAGTCGGTCCCTAAAAAGTAGTCGCCACGATCCGATGCCGAAATTCGTCTTACTTTACGTAAAGCCGGTAAATACAGCCATTGATCATCATCTTTTTTAGCATCTTTATAGTCGAAAGTTAAAAATGAAGTACCTTTTACATTAGTCGGCTTTTTATAAAATAAAATGGTTCGTTTTTCATTTTCATAATGCTTTCGATAAGCTTTGGTTTTCCGAACTCGCACTTTTCCGCGTTTATCAGTTAAAGTCATTACAAGGTCGCGACTGACATGTTCACCGTCATCAACAGCGTTAATATTATTAACCACAGTCATAGCTTCGAGCTTGTTTATGCCAATAACTGTTTCTGCATAAACCTGATTGGTCATTGCTAGGCCACCAAATGTTCCCACTACAAGAATAACACTCGAGATTTGTAGCCACTTTCTAATCTTATTAGGTTGTTTTGAAGTAATGGCGTTGGTACCCGTTTTCGTTAAAACATCATATATAAATCTTGGTTTAAATACCTTTATCAATGCGGGTAGTAAAATCAAACTCGCTAGAAAGCTGGTAGTAACTGAAATAACGACAATAGTACCGAAGTTATTTAATGGCACGACCTTGCTCGAGATTAAAACCCCAAAGCCCATTGCTATAGCCAAATAGTTTAAGAAAAGTGCACGCCCCGTAGATGGGTATAACTCAGCCAAAGTTCTATCCCAATCTCCATTAGTTTTTTGATATAAACTTTTTAACCTGTCTATAGTATGAATAGCAAAATCAACACCTAAGCCAATCGCTACTGACGCAAACATAGAGGTGCCAATACCCAAGTTTATTTTTAATATCACCATAGTCGCATACACCAATAATATAGAGCTTATTACTGGAACAATGGCAAATACCGCAGCGTTTAGTGAGCCAAATAATAAGGCTGACACAGCCCAAACTAAGAACAGCGAAATAGCTAATCCAACGAAATGGCTTTCTCCTAAATCTTTTATCCAGTGATAATTAACTGTTACTCGACCACTTACCGTTGCGGTTAATTCATTACCTTTAAAGTTTTCTTTTATATAAGCTTCTAGTTGAATAACAACATCTTTTGTATCTTGGTAACTACCTTTATTTAAATTTAAACGCATATTGGCTACACGATAGTCGTAGTCGACTTCTTCTTCAAAATCAGTGGGATCTGATGAAGCAGAATAAATTAAGAAATATTGAGCAATCAGTTCTTTCTCTTGCGGTAATTGATAACTTGCTTTGTTACCATCATTTAACGAGCGATTCATTTGCTTTAAATAATCTATTATCGAGGTTGCACCTTGAACATTAGTTAACGTTAACGCGTAATTTTGCAATGTTTGCATCTTCTGTAAATTTAAAGGATCAAATAGCCCCTCATTTTCACTCGCCTCAATAACAATATCTAAATTATAGGTACCGTTTAAATGTTTATTGATGGCTGTATCAGCTTTGAATATAGGTTCACTTGGATGAAAAGTTGCGATCCTGTCTTCATTTACTGTCAGGTGAGTCGCCGCATAAATGCCAGAAACAATGATGAGCATGAAAATGGTAATAACCATTTTTGCATTGCCTAACGTTATTTTTCCTAGAGATACCATTACTTTTGATAATTTATCGACTTGCTTGTTCTGAGCTAATTGAATCATTTTTTTACTGGCAGAAGGTTTAATAATAGCCAAGGACGCAGGTAAAAATACTAACGAATAAAGCCAAGCAATAGCGACACCTACCGCAGTAAATAGGCCAAAATATTTAAATGGAGGCATATATGCCGCAAAATAGAGTCCTAAAAATCCAGCAATTGTAGTCAATGTAGTTAACGTAATCGGACGCCACATTTCCTCAAAAGTTTCGACAATAATTTCTTTCTTATCACGGTCTGGGGACTTCGCTTGTAACTCAAAATAATGACTGTAGATGTGAATGGAATCTGCCACTGAAATACCAATAAGAATAACCGGCAACGCGTTAGTAATGACAAAAAAAGCAACATCATTAATTGCCATAATACTTAACGTCATTAATACCGACGCGGCAATAATGACATTTGATAATATTCCTGGGCTGACGCGGCTAAAAGCCAGCAAAATAATTATAGTTATAATAATACCCGCTAACGGATTTAACCGTTGAGCATCTGCGTCAATATAGCTACCTAAGAAACCGGCTATTGCTCCTTCACCTGCTACATGAATTTCATCACCCATTGTTTTAGGTGCTTTTGCAACAAGCGCTAGAATCTCCTGATAAGTTGATTCCACAGACGCTTCATCATTTAGCTCAGCAACAATAAGCGTTGCCTGACCATTTTTAGCGACCATATTTCCCATATAAATAGGAAAGTCTGATACTTGTCGCCAAATTTTATCTGCAACTTTTTGGGTATCTGGGGATTCCTCAAAAAAAGGATCCACTTCCATACCATCTGCGGAGCCAGTAATATTATTTTCAGTCGCCAAGCTGGTTACACGATCAGCGTTGATATTCTCCAAGGCAGAAATCTCTTCACTTAACCAGTTAACTAAATTTAATGAACCAGGGTTAAAAACACCATGCTTAGATTCGTTAATAACTGCCACAACTATTGGATCACTTAATCCAAACTGTTCTTTTACTTTGTTACGATACATTAATGCTGGGTTATCATCAGCGAGAAAAGCATCTGCTCGGGTATCTTTGTATAATTTTGGTATGGCGCTTAATAAGGCGACCATCAATAGTAAACTAAGGAACACAGTAGCTTTCGGGTATTCAACAATAATACCTGCCAGCCTGCGAGCAAATAATGGTTTAGGTAGAGAATTCATTTCAACCTCATGCATATGCATATTAGTAATTAATATTTAGGATTTTTAAAAGCTGCTGATGGGTTTCTTGCCACCATTGCATTACTTTCATTTTTTCTAGCCAACAGCGAACATTTCGATACTTTCCAAGTGGCATCTTGGCTTCATCTGCGAACATCAGGTAACTACCAAGACTAATATCAGCAAGCGTCAAGTGATTACCAACAAGATACTCTTTACATTTTAAAGCGTCATTAAATGTTGACATTATTGTCTCAAATTCTTCTACGTGCTGTTCTGAAAAACCTTCAGCTGCCGAATTTCGCCAATGAGGCAAAACAACTTGATGATGAGGATAAGCACCGACAGTTTTATTCCAGTCATTACCTTGCCAAAACAACCATTTTAGCACTCCAGCTTGTTCTGTTATTTCATCGGGCCACAATGTCGACTTATTCTTATGAGCCAAGTATTGCAATATCGCTGCTGATTCAGTTAATACAAAGTTATCATCGATTAAAACCGGCACTTTGCCATCAGGGTTTAACTGTATAAAATCGACTGATTTATGCTCAGCTTTTTGAAGTTGAATAAGTTTGTATTCGGGCTCAATCTTTAAGACCGTACATAGCAAGATTACTTTAATGCTGTTAACTGTTAAGGGATTATAATATAGCGTTAATTGGGTACTCATAAACGTCTCACCTCTACTTCAGCCCTTCTCCCTTTTAGCCAGTGCTTTAATACTGTTTTGTTTGACATAATTCTACCTTTATGAATAATTAATATGCATATACATGCAATTGTTTTTATAAAAAAGCACTATCTCGCTAATGCTTTAACAAACGAATCGGTTAGCTTTAAGATACTTTGAACCTCTTCTGAACCTAGTTTTTTCTCAAGATCATTTTGTGCCTTTTGCCAGATAGGATCCGCTTTTTCATATAAACTTTGCCCTAGCTTTGTAAGGCTGATCAGCTTAATGCGTGCATCGTTCGAGTCAGCACTCAGCTTTAAATAACCATCGCGAAAAAGTGGCTTTAAGTTTCTTGATAAAGTAGTTTGATCTAAAACTAAGACCTGTTGCAACTCTTTATTAGAAGTCTGCTTTAAGTAATTCACCGCTCTTAAAATAGAGAACTGACCAGACTTAAGGCCTACTTCACTTAATCGATCTTCATAGAACTGCGTAATCAACCTGCTTGATTTACGCATTGCTAAATTAAAACATGAAGTCATATCCATTAATAATGCCACACATTAACAATAATTCGCATTAAAGATACATGCATATACATACAACTTCAAGCAATTTTATATTTTATTGATAAGCATGTCTAGTCGTTAACTCACAACTCAATTGAACATTATAGCTAAAATTAATTAAGTAACTCCGAAATAAAACTCAAAAACACATCTAATTTAGGTGAGCTTTCTCTACGCTGTTGAAAAACACCGTAAATATTACTGCGTTCCTGCTGCCAATTAGGTAATAGTTCAACTAAATTACCTGCCTTAATGTCCTCATCAACCAAATACTGATATAAGTTTGCAATACCTACTCCATTGATAGCCGCTTTATAAACTGAATAATAGTTATTACTGGTATATATGGACTTAGGTTGAAATCTATAGCTCTGTGCTCCATTCTTAAATGACCAGCTAGTATCAATATCTCTCCCCTGATAATTCAACAAGTTTCTCTCACCTAACTCCTTAGGTGTAATTGGTGTTTTAAATTCTGATATATACTCTGGAGAAGATACAACCCTTCTACTTCTAGAGCCTAAGTTTATACTGTAATATTGTGACATTTCGGAGGCGTTACGAGATCTGATTGCTAAATCAACCCCCTGCTCAGTGATATCTATTAAGTTATCACCAAGAATCAGCTCAACTTTAATTTTTGGGTAAAGCTTCATGAACTTATGGATTGAAGGTGAAATTAGAAACTGCCCTAACGCAGTCGGCGCTGCTATTTTCAAGTTACCAAAAGGTTCACTAGACTGGTAATATATATTTTCTTCTAATCTCCTACATTCCAACAATATGTTTGAAGATGCCTTTAAATATGCATGACCGCTATCGGTCAAGCTTTGATTTCTAGTTGTACGAAATAGCAATTTAGTGCCTAAACTATATTCCAATTGCTGTACGGCTTTGCTTACAGATGAAACTGTCATGCCAAGCTCTTTCGCTGCCAATGTAAAGGAGCTTTTCATAGCCACTTTATTAAATACCGTCATTAAGTGAAATTTATCAATACCTCTCTTCATTATCCATTTTTTCCATAAAAGAAAAAGACATTCATTATTTTATGCTATTAAAACAATATAACAAGCAGTGTAAGCTTAACTATATATTTATCGCACACAAAAAACTTAACGAGTATTAGTATGAAAATCACCTCCGTAACAATGTTAACTCTCATCATAATATTGATTTCTTTCACTACATTTAACGCTGAAAGCGCTGCATTTACTGACCAGAAAATAAAATTTAATTTACCTTCTGGCTGGGCTTTAGGTGAAGTAGCAGCTATCGAAAGGAAAAAAAATGGTCACTTTATCGTATTTCATCGTGGTCAACATTCATTACTTGAATTTGATTCATCTTATGACTTCGTAAAAGAGATAGGCCATGGCTTATTTAAGAACCCTCATGGTCTTAGACTAGATAAAGAAGAAAATATATGGACGACAGACTCTGGAACTCATGTCGTACTAAGATTTTCTGATAAAGGTGAAGTTACCATGGTGTTAGGTAGAAATAATACCGCTGGTACCGGTTGGTTTGATCGAGATTACAACTTAGTTATGTTTAATCAACCTCTGGATGTAGCATTCGATACACGAAACAATATTTATGTTGTTGATAAGGGCAATGCACGAATAGTTAAATTAGATCCTAATGGAATGCTAATAAATACATGGGGGCAATCAGGAACAAACATCGGTGAGTTTAAGTTTGCACACTCAATTGTGATTGATAAAAATAATCTTATATATGTTGCCGATAGAGAAAATAAGCGAATTCAACTTTTTAACACCGATGGTAAAGCATTGTCGCAATGGAATGATGTTGGATATCCCTACGTTTTATTCCTTAAAAATGAAACTTTATGGATGACAGATGCAAGAGCGGAGCAAGTGAAAGCATTCAATTTAAATGGTGTATTTTTAGATAAATATCAAGGGGCTATTGGTCGTAACCCTGGGCAATTTAGCTCAGTACACGGAATATATGTAGATTCAGATGACACTATTTGGGTTACACAGATATTTAATTGGGGCGGAATTAACAAGCTTAGAACAACACATTAATATTATTTTTCTATGTTATTAAGTTAATCAGAATAAACGTTATATATGCTTGTTCTTATAAAGCATATATAACATTTAATACGAAATCTTATTGCTTTTTGTTAAAAACAAGAGAATTGATTGACTTAATAATAAGAAAAGCACCAAAGGCTAGTCATAATAAGGCTGAAAGCTATAATTCACAAAATAGTTAATTTAGCAGGTGCTAACATAACATATTACAGATTCACCTTTTGTATTCATTACACTTAATACCTTACTTTAACCCTTTTATAATTTGGGAATCCCATGTTTAAATATTACCGTCCATTTGCGATCTTACTTGTTATTGTATCAACAACACTACTTACAGCAATTCCTAGTGAAGCTCAGCAGCAGTCATTAGAAAATATATCAGAAAAAGTTACTGTTCACCGCTTTGGTGGCGCACCGTATGATCAGGTTAATGCTTATTGGGTTGAAACACCCAACGGAGTTTTCATCGTTGACACTCAAAGATTAACACATCAAGCAAACTACCTAGTTAATGAAATAAAAAGGAACACATCTAAGCCTGTTCTCGGTATATTAATTACGCACTTTCACCCAGATCATACTGGTGGCTTACCCACGTTAAGAAAAGCCTTCGGTAAGAATGCTTTAATTTATACATCAGAATTTACTAGAAATGATATCGCAACAGACAGTACTGGCTTACTTGCTGCAAGACACAAATCATTCGGGCGAGATTTTCCTGAGCCAAGCAAATTTCCAACGCCAGATATAGCCGTAAAAGACGGTGACGAATTAATATTGGCAGGCATTAAGGTAATAGCAAAAGTCTATAAAGATGTTGATTCTCCTTCTTCTGTTGTATGGATAATGCCTGACAAAAAAATTGCATTTCTAGGGGATTTGGCTGTTGACAGGAAAACACCATCGTTACGTGGCGGCACGAGTTCACTCTACTTGAAAGCTTTGGATACCTTATCTGAAGAGCTTGCTGATTATAAAATCGCTTACCCTGGCCACGGAGAGCCAAAATCACCTAAAAATTTAATTTTACAAACAATGAGCTATATCAAACTGGTACGTACTCTAGTCGCAGAACAGCTATCCATCAATGGTAAGATTACAACTTCACAAGTAGATGATATAAAACAAATCTTGCTTAAGCAGTTTTCCTTCGATTTCGACACATTATTATTTCCAAAAGAACATGAAATAAACATAAATGCTACGGCTCTAGAACTTCATAATTTGAATCAATGATAATCTCACACTAAATTCGAGCCTTTTTCTTTATATGAATGTTGATGCTGTTTGGAATATTGAAGACACATCAACTACGCCACTTGAGTGATGCATGCTCATCAGATATCACACTGTTAAACTCCATCATTCCTAACCAAAGATTACGTACAGAAATAGGCTCATTAATGCTATTGAATGCATTTACTTGCTTATAAAAAGATGGTAAGTTTTTGACGGCACAAGCTAATTCAGGATGAGTTTTATCGATGAAGGCTAACCACTAAGTAATCTCATTTTTAGCCTCTTCAAGCTTTAGCATTGAATTATAATGTTCAAGCGTTCTTGCAAATATATTGAAAAAAGTGAATCCGGCTAACAATATGATGATATTTTTTAACATATCTTATCCCGTGATATTTTAAGAATGCGTTACTGCGAATGAAATAATTGTACTTAGTCACAATGTAGATGAATATTAATAAAACTAACTATATAATTAGCCTAAGCCTTAATGATAAATAACGATAATTTATGCTTTTCTAAATGATAACCACTCACCCGCTTTTAGCTGTAGCGGCTCGAGCCATGAATTATCAATAGTTGATACAGCTTTTTATTAAATCAAGTTTAATGCTTTCAGCGACTCGTTTATAAATTGTCAATAAACTCTTTAATTTCTTTATATTTAGTCCGTCCTATTGGAATTTGTTTGTCTTTACTTAATTCCAAAGCATATCGACCACCTTTATTTATGATTAATTTCTTTACATTATTCATATTAACAATGTATGAACGATGAACTCTTAAAAAGTTTGTAGGCAGTAATGGCATTATTTTTTCAATGTTTTTACTGTGCAAATAAGTTGTTGAACTTATTTTTTCATCTAGTAATTCATTATTATTAATAAGGTTGAGTAAACTGTAATGTCCTTCTGCTTGAATATAAACAAGATCAGCAACGGCTACTAATTCAATGTTCCCTTGTTTTTTGATACTTAAATAACGACAGCCGAAATAATTTTTTTGCGAGCTCGCTAACAAACGATTAAATGCTTTTTCTAAGCGTTTTTTATCAAACGGTTTCTCGATGAAGTCAAGCACCCCATACTCAAAAGCTATTACCGCTTTTTCTGCATAAGCCGATATAACAATTGTATGATATGCTCCTGCGACTTTAGCTTTGAGCAATTCAAATCCATCTCGCCCCATTAAGTTCAAGTCTAATAACAAGAGGTCAATAATATTTTCATTTAAATAGTTATCGGCATCATCAATATCTCCAAAACATACTATTTGTAGCTGATACTCATTTAATAATTCAAGCGTGAGTCGCTTTATTCGTTGTTGGATTAACGGCTCATCTTCAACAATGACAATACGCATGATTTACCCTTGATTAATAATGGGATAAGAAAATTTAGATAACCAATATTGGTTTTCTTGATAGCTTTCAAAAGTACTTTTCGTTTGACTTACCTCAGCTAACTTAGCTTTAATATACCGTTCACCACTACCAGTTCCTTGGTGGTTAACTCTCCTTTCAATCGGAGCTTTTAACGTTAAGTGAATTTGGCAATTAACCTTGACAACAATGAGCTCAAATGATCTCTCGGTAGATATTTGATTGTGAGTGAAACAATTTTCTATTTGGCTATGCAAAATAGATGAAGGGATATTTATATTTTCAGTCTCACCTGTCACTATTAATTTATAACTTTGCTGGTATCTCAACGACATAATCTCTAGATGTTTTCTGCATAAATTAATTTCATCAATCAAAGGCACCGCCCCTTGGTCGCTTTGAAGAGTTAGTTGTCTAAACTCTTCACTTAACGCTGAAATGAGAACAGTGGCTTCTTTAGGTTTTACTTCAATCAATTCCATCAACTGCGTTAAGCAATTCATCAAAAAATGCGGTTGCATATTTCGCCTGAGCAATTCAGTTTTTACCCTTTCGGCTTTTAACGACTGTTCTTTATGGATACGCATCTCTTTGATTAGCGTGACTAGCATCATCATCACAATACAAATAAAAATGAATCCAAAACCAACTTCACTATAATATTCAGGAATAAACACTGCAAAAACCAGCCCTATTAATAGCGCTAACGTATTAGCTTTCCCGTTTATCGCTTTCTTTAAATGGTAAAAATTAATAACTAACGCCCATATTAGCGAAGCACTAAACAGTAAACTACTGGTGGTATCATAAGCGGGTTTGAACATACCTATACCTAATAGCGAGACCATAACCGCGAGAAACCATATTTTCTTCGACGGCCATTGATACTGTACTATATAAAAAATAGGTAAAATGGCACTAACAATAAACGTTAATATATAAATTAATGACAATCGATATATATGCCAGTCATATGCATAATTCAGCCAAAACTTTATTTGCTCAGTAATGAGTAATAACGCCGAAAACAAACAAAGTAAACTAAATAATTGATATGAATGATTTCGTTGATACAACCAATAAACTAACTGAAATATTATCGATAGTATAAGTAGTACACCCAGAAATAATGCGCTGAACATACTGATCAATAAAACAGCATTATTTAGTTTTTGTTCATCAGCCACCCGAAGAATATAACCAATTGTTTTTAGTTCCTTACCTACATGAAATGTCGACATTTCTGCACTTAATAAATGAGTCCCTGATTTCAAGTCTTTATCCGGGATTCGTATTAACGTTTTTATAGTTCCGGGGGTCTCCAACTCTAATACTTCTCCCACTACTCCGTTATTGATAAGTAATTCTTCATCCCAATAAAGCTGTGCTGAAGCTAACATTCCAATTAGTAAGGTTGGGTTGTTAGTTAAAGTTTTTTGGTCAATATTAATTGACGCTCTAAAACAAAAATGCTTATTTTTTGGTAATTCTTCGAAAGTAATGGTCTGCCATATAGAGTCATCCATTAGTTCTTTGTGACATTGCAAGCTAACACTTGATTCATTTTTTTTTATAAAACGTATTTTTAAATCATAAAACTTATTGTCTTTTTGATTTATTTTTGGGTTGATTTCAGAACCAACACTTATCGTTTGCTGATTTTGATTGTTGGCTACGGCTCCAACCACTGGCATTGCTATTATTGAGGAAAAAAATATCCATACAAATGCAAACAGATGATTGCGCATAAACGACTCTTTAAAAAATGAAACATGTATAGGGTTTATTTACCTTTAAAGTAAATAACCTCAGTGGATTATAGTTTACGCACTTTTCATCAAAATAAAATGCTGTTCGTGCTTGCTAGATGCATTTGGTGAAATAGTGTGAATTTCTTCAGATTTCTGCATCATAATTTGTTCATCAAAGTATCTACTGGAAATAATATGCTTAATTTTATGAAATGGTTGTTGCTAACACTCGGTGTTATTGCTATTTGGTTAGTAGTTAACGTTGTTAGCACAAAACAGGGCTGGTTTACCCAAGCAATAGCACCGAAAGGAAACAGTAGTCAATTTATGTCTAATGCGGTGAAATCTATCAAGGAAAAATCTAACGGTTCTGCAATGCTGATGCTGGTAGAAAACAGTAAAGTTTATGAGGTGTTTTCTACCTCTAAAGGCACTTCAGTGAATAATGAAACTGTTTTTGGTGTTTCGTCGTTAGGTAAATGGGTTGCAGCAGTGGGAGTGATGAAGCTGGTTGAAGCTGGTAAGCTTGATTTAGATGAGCCTGTATCAACATATTTAACACGTTGGCAGTTACCGAACAGTCAGTTTGATAATGATGGTGTAACGATTAGACGCTTATTAAGTCACACAGCAGGAATAACTGATGGTTTAGGACATAACGGGTTTGATACAAAAGCGCAAGTGCAACCTTTAATTGAGCACTTAACACAGGCAAAAGATATTGATGATGGTACAAGTGGGAAAGTAGTTGTAGGTATCAAGCCAGGAAGTGAATTCAAATATTCGGGCGGTAGCTATAATTTATTACAATTGATAATAGAAGAAGTCAGTGGACAGTCATTTTCTTCTTATATGGCAATTGAAGTTTTTAGTCCTTTAGGCATGAATAATACAGGCTATGTACATGATAATGTGAGTTCTCTGGCTCAATACTTTCAACTTGATGGTAATGTTAGGAGTTATCCTTATTATACGTCGTTAGCAGCGACAGGTTTATATACTAACGCAAGTGATTTGCTAAAGTTTGTGCAATTACATACTCAAGTTAGTGATCAAAAAACCTCACAAATTCTATCTAAAAAGACACTAAGAATGATGAGAGAGCCTGAAGCAAAAATGATGGGATTAGATCTTTGGGGACTAGGACCAATATTATTTGCTAGTAATAATAATGATGATTTCATCTTTGGCCATGGAGGAGCGTCACCTGGGCTAAATGCAACGGTAAGGTTAAACCCTAACACTGGTAATGCCATTATTATGCTTACTACTGGTAATAGAGCACTAGCTTCTGATACAGCAACACAATGGACGTTATGGGAAACAGGAAATCCGGATATCATCATGCTGAAGAACATGATCCCTGTGATGATTAAACAGTTTCTTATCGGTAGTGTTGTCATTTTAATTATCAGCTTAGTGATTGTATGGCGAAGAAGAAAACGTAAATAAAATAATTCAAATAATTTACCAAACAACTCAAGAAAGTTTCTTCATTCGTAATATGAATATGTCAAATAACAAGGTCATAAAATGAAAACATTATTAATAACAGTTATAACGCTAATTTCTATCAATTTATCAGGGTGTGTAGTTCCCGTTATTGTGAAAAACATTACAGACGAAGTATTAGAAGGAAAGGCAATAAATGAAGAACAAAAAAAATCAGCATTAGCATTTGTTAATCACTACATTGCTGCAAGAAACGCTGATGATAAGGCTTTAATAGAAACCATGACAATAACTAAATTCACTTCAAAAAACGAAGTGTCAAACCACACTGTAACGCTTATTGGAAAACCGACAGTACTTGCGGAAGAAAATATAGCAGTAATTTGGACTTCATTTAAATTTTCAGATAGCAGTAATAATGTCCATTGTGGTGCTAGTTCGTTCCAACTGATTAAAGATAATAATGAATGGAAAGTGGTCAGTGCAACATGGTCAGTAGAAAAAATTGATTGTGAATATAGAGCCACTCAAAGTGAATAAAAGTAATGCTCTTATTTTGTTTAATTTTACAATCCTAAAAAGCGTTACTCACATACAGGCGGTGTTTCACCAGTTAAATTTGAGGAAAAGTATTTTTCTAGATTAGAAACTGTCTAGTGAAACCTAAGAAGTCAAATAGTAATCTATCTATTCGTCTAGGCCTTTTTGCAATTCCTCCATCGTTGAGTAGATATTTTTCCTAAAGGTGATTTGATAAAATTCGTTTAAAATCGTTTTATGAAATAGCTCACAGATCCCATTTTTTTTGTGGTGACATCGCTTTTGTTTTAACATGGTCATTATCATTAATCGCCAGATATAGCTGATATTCATGATTTACACTACCATAATACTCAGTACGTCTATCAGTCCATATACGCAACATAGAGCTTGGCGAAGGCTATTTTTCTTTAAGTATCAATAAAGGTCTGATGATCAAAACGTCCAACGCCTTTAAAATTACCAATATAAAATATACCTTGCGACCCAAGATAGCCTGGATGTGCGGTTTCAATTTACCCGTAAGCTTCATCATCATGTTTTTCTTTTCTAATGCGGACACTTGAACATTTACTTGAAATAACTCCTTCACTGGCAACCTTATCTGCAAATGTTTTAAGGCGTTTTTTGAAGTTTTCTAATTTGTGGCGTAACCAGATGGAACGAACGCCACTACCTGAGACTTAGACACCTTGCTTACGTAATTCATTACTTGTTCTGTCCTGCCTGTGCGCAGGTTGTTTAAAAGCGTAAAACATTACAGCCTTTTCTGTTTCTTCATCAACACGGTTTTTAATATTAGATGTTCTACGGTTTATTTCTATTTGCGCATCAGTACCACCATCTTCGATGAGATATTGATAACGATAAAATGTATCTCGTGATACGGCCATGACTTTACAAGCTCTTGAAACGTTATTGAGTACTTCAGCTAAGTTCAATAAGCCAGCTTTGTGTTTAATTATTGGTTTGTTAGTATACAACATGAAAGTTACCTTTTTTTGAGTTTTGAATAAAGATTCGACACCTTTATCAAAACGGGTAACTTTCAATTTTCAAGGTGAGATATAAGATTTAGTCGGAACTAATACACTTAATGACATGTATGATGTCACCTCTGCATTGTTTATACCGCTAAGTCAGTTAAATACTGCATGTACCATAAAATGTATTGTAGAATATTAATCAGATAGACATAAAATCCATTAAAATGATAATAGTGAAAGATTTATGAGTAAAAAACGCGAATTATTAATAAAAACTGCGCTAGACCTTTTTTATAAAAATGGCATAAATTCCGTCGGAATAAATGAGATATTGAAAGTATCTGGCGTAGCTAAAAAAACACTCTACAATCACTTTGAAAGTAAAGACGCTTTAGTTTTATCGGTATTAAAACAGAGGCATGAAATATTTATCCACTGGTTAGAAGAACAGTTATCTAATGCAAAATCTGATCACGAAGTTATCACCCAATTATTCACTAGCTTAGGAAGTTGGTTTAATAGTAAGGAGCCAAAACTAGGCGATTTTAGAGGGTGTTTTTTTATTAATACCGCCGCTGAATTCAGTAATACTGATAGTGATATCTTTCGCTACTGCAGTGAACACAAAGAGCGTGTGAAATTGCTAATAGAAGATAAATTAAACGATTCTTCGGCCGACCTATTGGATGCAATATGTATTATGAAGGAAGGCGCTATCAATTCTGCATACATGACCGCACAGCCCACACTAATCACTGCAAAGTGTATTAAAATTCTCGTCAAGTTGTCGCAGTAAATATCAATCGAAAACTAAAAAGCAATGTAGCCTTTGATAATACCTTCATTTTATTATTTATTTACTTTCGACCAATAATATTGAATTTAAAGCTCATTATAGAGAACCATACGATTTAACGCTCAATTTCTATTGTTCTTTATTGTCGGGCAGTATTTAAAGACCAATTCACTGCATAATTACAATGTATAAAACTCGTATCAAGCAGTGGCATGCTATACGCGGTATCTTCTTTAATTAGTAAGGGCAACTCAGTACAAGCTAATGCAACTGCCTGAGCGCCTCGCTCTTTAAATGATTTAATGAGCATCAAAACATGCTGTTTTGTTTCTTCTTTCATCACACCAAAACAAAGTTCAGAAAAAATAACCTTATCTAGCCAAATACATTCATCTAAATCAGGCATAATAACGTCAACCTTATACTTTTCTGCCAAATGCCTGTTATAAAATCCAGAACGCATTGTTGAAGCGGTTCCCAATAATCCAATGGTAGAAATACCTAATGTGTTCAAGCGTTCTCCCAGCGCGTCAGCAATATGAATACAAGGAATATCTAGAGAATTTTGCATTTCTGGCATAATTTGATGCAATGTATTATTAGCTAAAATAATACCGTCCGCCCCTGATAATTGCAGACCTTGTGCCGCCTTAACAATACCAACACTTATCTCGCTCCAAGCTTTTTGCTGCATTAACTCAGCAATGGGAGCAAAGTTCAGACTTACCATATTTATACTTGCAGAATGTAACCCACCTAAAACGTCATTTGTTAACTGGTTTAAGTGTTGATAATAAATAGCGGTAGAATGCCAACTTAATCCGCCAAGTAACCCAATAGTCTTCATTTTCACCTTAAAGCACGCTAAAGATCATAATAAAATAAAAGAGAAATATCTGGTATTATTTCTCTCGCCACAGCAATTATCACGCTAGAGATGTAGTTGTTCTTCAAACCAATCTAGCTCACTTTCGGTTAATATTGCAGACAAGCTTTCCAAAAGCTTTTTTGTGGTTTTTAATTCTAAATTTATCACTGATTTTATAAGTAAATTAAACTTTTTATTACCGATCTTTCTTCTGGTTTCTTCGAGAATTACAGGGCCTTTACGGTACAATACAAGTCCTGATATATCACTTTTTCTGTTTACCTCAAAAATTGGTGGTGAACCAGCAGAAACGTCAGCAAATTCTTGTGTTTTTTTAATAAATTCAGATGCGCCATATTTCTGCTGAATGGCCATTAAAGCGCCGTACTCAGCATAACTCTCATTGAGCCAATCCTCCCATGAAGAGCTATCGGCTCCGCTAAACCAAAAATGTCCAATTTCATGAGCAATTGTCTGAAACTTGTCAATTTCAAAGCCCGTATCATTAATAACGGCAAATCCATCTCTTGAATATGAAACACCTTTTCTTGGTACAAAAGCGAATCTCATCGTGCCTTTTTTCATCAAAGGTCCAAAACGTTGATTAAACAATGTCAAAATAGATTTGATGTCTTTTGCGAGCTTACTAACATCCGATTTAGCTTTACCGAAATGACTCACTACTACATTTATTTCGCCTAATTCATAAATTTCATTTTCAATGATATCGCTAACAATGACAGGCACATCAAACTGTTTGCTATTTGACTTTATGTGCCAGATATTACTTCCCAATGATGTAATGTTTCCATTACCGATTGCTCGATAACCGTTTGGTACATGTATATTTATCGAATAATTAAAATTACCATTTGAAAGCTCTGTTGGTAACCACGCGGAATACATACCTGTTTCAAAGCCATTCTGCTTAGTAATCCCTTCTGAGGAGCCTTTAGTTATGAAATAATCTATTTTAGGTATATCAAGCGTGTATTTAAAATCAATTACATTCCCTGCTATTAGATCACTACTCGCTATGGTAATTAATCCGCCATCAAAATAGATATTCGGCTTATTTTCTTTATCAAACAGATACTCTAGCGGTGCTCCTTTTCTAACTACTTCTAAACCTGACGCAGAATCATTCAAAACAAGTTTTAAATCGCCTTTGTGTGCAGGGTTAATGCTCATTTTTACCGTTACATCTAATGTTGTAACCTGTTTGTTTATTTTTACACTAATATCAAGGTTTTCAATTGACTGCGCATTAGCATTAGTGTTAAAAACAAAAAGTGATAAAAATAGCGTAAATAATATATGTTTCATTTATAAGCCTTATGGTTTCCCATGATTGATACAACAAGTATTTTAATCCCCTCAATTCGATGATTAAAGGGGATTAAAATATGGATATTCGAACGATAGTGGAACAATATTTAAACAAGGAACTTATTGCTTTGAGTAACAATGATTCAGTGATGATATATACATAGCTATAATCTCAACTAGCCTGTTAAGTTCCCTAAATAAGGAATATCAACAAGCGTAGGTATGCAGGAAATAAAATCATTGTAAATATACTGATTATTGAAAAAATAGCTTTTTTTGAATTACTCAACTTCATTTTATGAAGTAATCATTATTGTTTAATAAAATCGAAAGTTGATACTGCACAGCATTAACAATTCAATGCTGATATTCTGATCGCTTTTGTATTTTTAAAGTTAACATTTATGTCTTGAACTTTAATGTTTGACAAAATTAAACCGGCTATTTTCAACTGAAGTATTTCACTATGTAAAAAACGAAAAACTATTCTTAAATATTTAGTTTCGCCAGTAAAATCAGGCAAATCATCAATAGTTTTATGTTCACTAGAAACATTTCCATGCGCATGGTTTTTCTGAAAATATTGTATTCCAATAGGCTTTATTTCTTGAACACCTGAGAAAAAATAAATAGCGCTAGGCAATGAGTTTATGCTGAACTGTTTTTCTGATTCAAACTCTAGCCAAACCCATGTTTCATATGGATCATTAGGGTTAATAGACATTGCTTGAGTACTAATATTAACATCTTCCTCATTGACTATGAGCTTTGAAGGAACATTGTCACCACAAGAACCAACAATTGAAACAATTCCTTTGTTTGAATTTGGGTAATAATAACTTCCCTGATATATTGAACAAGAACTCAATAGATAGCTGATGCATAATATTAATAGTATTTTCATAACCATTTCCCGTAAAATTAGCATTATGGATTGACGTTTCTCATCATACCCCGATTAAAATAAGTAGACTTTTCAAACTCGCTAACATTCATCGCAACATTTGGAATTTGTGGAAATAATTCGACTAGTTTTCTCACCATACACTTTGACAAGTACGCTCTTTGTTTCGTTGTTCTACCTGCCATAATGTGTGCAAAAACATGGATAAAGTCTTCTTGTATATTGCCGACAGAGAAGGTTTCAAAGGTATTTAGTCTAACTTTAATATCATAATCATCAAACAAGCCGGTAGCTTGTGCGATGAGAAAAATTTGCTCTATAACATACTCTTCTTCATATAATTCAATAACTCTTTTAGAGCAGTCCATAACAAAATGTGGCATAGGTAATTCCATTAATAATAATTAAATTTATAGCGCTACAATTTATCTAAAATTTTTATTGTCACAAGAACGCAGCACCGAGGTATTCAAGATATACGGCATCTAAGCCGGGTTTAATAAATGATGTTAACCGGTGATTCGGATATTTGAACGTAATAGCTTTTTCAAACTGTGACTTCTGAATATCATTTAAAGACTCTTCTCCGTTTGATATATCAAGAAAAAGCTCTCTATGGAAGTTTAAGTAATTTTTCTGACTTTCAATTAGCTCTACTGTCTTTCCGGGCAAGCCATGTCCAGTAAACAGCCAGTTTACATCGCCTATTTCTTCTGATAATAAATGTAAAACCTTCATCCATTGCCTAACGAAACCGTCATTCATAAACGCATGCATTTCGTTAAAAATCAAATCACCCACAAAGACAACTGAGCGTTGCTCTCCAATAGTAAAATAATAATCTGAGCACGACTCCCCTGGCCCAAGCTCTTTAAAGTGATATAAAATACCATCTAAAGACATTGTTTCGTTATCTTGTATTATACGATTAGGCAATACTTTGGTTTCTGGCCAATCGACGCCAAAGTACGGTTGCCACTTAACTTTTTTCATATCAAAATTTTCATTAATACTATCTCTTGTACCTTTTGTGCTAATAATTGGAATTTCAGTATTGTCTACTGTCACAAGATGAGTGCCGTTATAATGATCGGGATGCCCATGAGTAATGATGACAGCTATTAAAGGTTTATTAATATTATCAATAAATTGACGCAATAACGTCGCTTCAGAGTTGACCATAAAGGTGTCTATCACTACCAATGAATTTTCTGTCTCTATAACGTAAGCATTAGTACAAAAGGTTCTTTCATTTGTACTGAACATATGAATAATGAAGCCTTCATTATTAAAAGGCTGACATTGATATGTTAACGATGAAACTACTTGTTCATTTTCCATAATTTTCCTACATTCATTGGAAGAATTCCTATTTGAATCATTGGCACATTTTTAACTGTTTGCGTTCATCATATCTTTTAAGTATTTTTTTAAACGTGGCTCCATCACATTTATCGAAATTCCGATGATAATGAGTATGCAAGCTACAGCTTTTTGCCCTTCGAAGGCCTCATTATAAAAATACATTGAGCCTATAAAGCCAAATATTGGTATGAGCAAAGTTAATGGAGCCATAGTTGACATAGGGTAAATAACGACCAAACGGTTCCAGATCCAATAACCAAATAGTGTGACTGGATAAGCTTGAATCAAAATAGAAAACCAACCAACAGGACCAACGTTACCTGCAAAGTTAATAAAACCTTGCGTTCCAAACGTGACCCAAGATAAAAGTAATAATGGTATAGGTGCAAATAGGCAAGACCAAACAATAAAACTGAACATTTCTTTTACTTGTGCCCATTTAACAATTAAAAGCGATGCGCTCATTGCACTAGCTGCGATTATAACGAAAATACAACCTAGTATAGTTATAGAGCCATCCGTAATCGTCATGCTTAGCACTAACCCGCTGATTGCGATGAATAAACCTATTAGTTTAATAACGCCAACAACTTCTTTAAAAAATATCACACCTATAATGACACTAATAAAGGCGCTAGATTGTAATAATAAACTCGCCATACCTGCCGACACTCCGGCATTAATGGCTAATGTCATCATTCCCCATAAACCAACACCGAAAACCAATCCATAAAGAGCAATTATCGAAAATGATACTTGAGGTCGTTTAATAAAAAATACCGCAGGAACTGCGGCGAATAAAAACCGAAGAGCAGTTAAAATGAAAGGATCCATTTGCGAAAGCCCCATTTTCATGAATGAAAAGTTCATTCCCCACAGAAAAATGACACACAACGCTAACAAAAAATGACTTACCTTCATGACTTAATCACCACTTCATGTACTAAAAAAAACGCAAATTAAAAGTGCATAGCCGAATAAACACTTTACTTTAAATAAACCAAGCAATAATAACGTACTAATACATTTTTAAATGTACCTTTTAATCTTAATAAAAACCGTCCCCCCTTAACTATGCATTCGGTAACCGTTGGGTTGTCGACAATTTTTTATCAACGCTTGAATGTTGCGTGATAGCCAAACAATATGAAAATATATATTATGCCAGATTAAAACTGAGGCCATTATCTACAATTCACAAAGTGAAATAAACAACTTATAATAAACTTCATAAATTCAAAATATGAAGCAATTGACATGAATCAACTTATCGCAATGCAAATGTTCATACAGATAGTCGAAAGTGGTAGTTTAACTAAGGCAGCCGACGTACTGAACACGTCACTACCTACTGTAGTACGTACATTAGCGACCTTGGAAAAACATTTAAATATTCGATTACTAAACAGAACAACACGTAAGATATCAATTACCGAAGAAGGGACTCGTTATCTGCAAAGGTGTCGAAAAATACAATACGAAATTGAGCAATCTGAGTTAGAAATAAGTGCAAATCAGAAAGCTCCTACTGGAAAACTTAAAGTTACTGCACCGGTGATGTTTGGTTCGACTTACATCGCCCCTTTAATCGCTAAATTTTTACAAGCGCATAAAAAAGTTCAAATTGAGTTGGTTTTATCTGATCAAAACATGAACTTAATCGAAGAAGGTGTTGATGTCGCTATACGAATAGGCACTTTAAGTGATTCTAACATGATTGCAAAAAAGGTAGGGAGTGTACGAAAAGTCATCTGTGCAACTCCAGCCTTATTAAATAAGCTCAAACATATCAATACGCCTAAAGATATTAGCGACCTGCCTTGTATTCTATTCACTGGTTTGAGCCATGGTAATAACTGGCACCTCTATCAAGGCGATAAAGTTCACTCAATTCAGGTAAAAGGTCCACTTATTTGTAATAACGTAACCTCCGCAATAACTGTGGTAAAAGAAGGATTAGGCTTAGGTGTATTTCTTTCTTATCAGATAAAACAGGAACTCAAAAAGGGCGAGCTTCTTACGGTTCTAGATGAATTCGAATCACCGCGGTTAGATGTTAACGTCGTATACTCTCACGCAAAACTCATGTCAACTCGAACTCGATACTTTGTCGATTGGGTCACCCATGAATTACGCCATCAAATGCATGAATAATACCTATTAAGACTCAAGTGTTACGCAAAATTGCTCTCGTTATAAAAACACTCCTCCCAATTCCGTATCTATGCCTACTGCGATTTATCATTATGTTCAGAGTTACTCTTTGAGCTCATCGATAAAAATATAAAGCCCCAAAAGCCTATATAAATACAGAAAATGGAACTTATGTTTAGCAGTTTTTTGTAAAAAAGTGAACGCGATAATTTCTGAATAGTAACTGAGAACCCAGCATAAAATTTGCGGTGGAAAGTAAGTTCTAGGACTTGCTGTCCACCTCAGAGCGTGTTGTTAGCTACCAATATGCCTACTTTGCATATATTTTAACAATTCTATTTCATCCGTGTTCGTCGATTTCTCTAGAGCTGCTATTACTCCAAGCTGATCCGCTTTACTACGATGTTGACCTAACTTCTCCTTTCCTTGTAACTTGGAAATAGTTATTTTAAAACCTGTAATTCCCTTACTCAGTTTTGCCTTAAATTCAGCAGGGATAACACCATTTATTAATAATTGAGGCTCATACTTATTAATTAAAGCTTCTAGCATAGTCGATGTTGTTTCATCACCAGTCAGTTCGAGTTTCCCTGATACATGCACCACAGCATAGTTCCAAGTAGGTACCGCTGGGCTTTTATCATACCAAGTTGGTGATATGTACGCGTGAGGGCCAGTAAAAATTGCTAATACTTTGGATTTATCTATTGATTTAAAATGAGTGTTTGTATTAGAAAAATGCCCATAAAGTACACCTTTATCGCCTTCATTAGGCAAAAGTAATAAAGGAAGATGTGAAGCCTCTAAATCATTTGAAATAATCGAAGCAAAACCGAACTCTTTAATAAAGTGATGTATGTCATCAGTATAATTCATATTCCATTTGCCGGGTATATACATAGGTTTCCTTGGTAGCTAACGAGCCCGTAGAATTACTCGTTTTTTATATTATCTTTAATCAAAATACTCTAACTGGATTGTTTTCTTTTAACAATCAAAAACATTTACGTTTTTGATGATTTTAATTTTTACATCGTTAAACATTTATCAATGGCGATTGTTAAGCTGTTACTGTAGTTTTTCGTGTGATGTTGGGGCTTTTAGGCCCTAATGCAAAGTATTTCTTAACTTTTCAATGTTATGAACTAGGCAGTACATTTTCCATTGGGCATTCATTTTATCTTGTCCACGTAAGGTGAATGTATTCGTGCCATTATTGACGGTAATATTACCAAATACCGGCTCAATAGCGTCTAATCGTTTACTGTATTGCCTTCGCCCTATCGGACTCTCTATTTTTACTTTCATTCGGTCGCTATGGCTAGTATTTTTCCGCTGGTCTGTTAAGAATTGTATTTGTCGCCCTGTCGATCTAGGCGACTTTCACGTGCATTGTGACTGTTAATATTTTGCATAACACGGCGATAGGGTATTTAGTAAGCCTAGATTTTATGAATGTGTATTTTTCTTTGACTCGCCATCGAAAAATACGCTTTTTTTTAATATCTCACGTTCCATTTATAGGCGCTTTATTTGAGCTTTAGGTTTACCGATTTCACCTTGCTCTGACTTTAGCTTTTCATTTCTTCTAGAAGCATGACCATCATCATTTTCAGCTTCTTTGATCCGCCGACCAAGCACTTGAGCACTGACGAATAAATTTCTAGAGGCTTCTGCTACAGCGTAGTTTTGATCTCTAACGAGTCCAATTGCATCTAGTTTAATTCTTTTGAATAAGTTCTACGGTTTTTCATTTGTATTTCCAGTCAAGTCTATTATGTCTTAACTGGGGTAGTTGTATCAATTAGACCACGTCATAAATTCACTTACCCTAGGTTAAATCAGCGCCCCTTTCTTTATTAAGAAACGGGTACTTCACAATAGTGTGAATTTATTACCTAACTTATACAATGAAATTATTGATATGAAAGGATTAAATCACGTATAAGAGCAGACTAGGTGAGGTAGGTGGTTTTATTGATGCTAGTAGACTTGGCTATTGAATTCGATCAATCGATAGATACAAAAAAAAAGCCCTAGCCGAAGTTAGGGCTTGATGCTTCCACTGAAGGAATGATGCCAACTGCCGGAGCCGAACTGGCGACCTACTGATTAAGTATCTTTTGTTAATACTGATTAATAACGGCTTCTGCTGAGTGTCGACTTTGTTAACACTCAGACTGAATGACTTACTGGCGCTATCATCAAAAATCCCATACATTCATCTGTAGGGAACGTCGTATCAAAACAGCCTATTCAGAAATCGTTTTTGTATACCAGAAAGGGTCGTCTTTTCGGTAAAAGTGCTCTCTAGTTTTATCTCGGTAAGGGGCCCATAATCTTAGAGTTATTAATTAAATTTGGTTTCTAATCATTAACAAAGATTATGCTAAGTCTCGAAATTCAAAGCTCAAGACTTAGCTGTTTAAATATCTTAGCGATGACGGTGCCTAAATTTTACTTGGCCGTTGCTTGCCGCTTGTCCTTCACATACAGCCATCACTCTTGCGGGGCCGCCTGTACCGCCAACATGGTTTAATGCACCGACCATCAATGAACAACTGCCTTGCTGTTGTGCTAATAATGTTAAATTTTTGAGATTTTCAACAATTAAAATATCACGCTGATATAAACGAACATGAGCTGGCCACGCGTTGCTCCATTTATCGTCACTGCCTTTAGCTCCTTGTCCTGAGTCTGTGCTAAAGCTGTCGGCGGCAATACCCGATATTTTAATATTTTTCTCGTCCATAATTTTAATGATCTCTTCAATCGCCTCGCCCGTAAAGCCTGGATGGTTTAGGCCATTTACATATTGTGATTTATCCCAATCCTCAGTGCCTGAGAAATAAAATTGCTCCCAACCTACTCGGCCAACTAACCAAGCGCCATCAGTAATTTGGTCTGCAACCGCTCGAATATCAGCGGCTCTGATCGTTGCGAGAGAGTTATCTGAAAAATCGGTTATCTTTAGATCTGAGCTCGGTTTTCCGCCATTTTTTGCCAGCTCGGCTGCTACTCTTTTAGAGACATCAATTAAAACAATATTACCTGTTAATTGCTCGCTGCCGAGTTGATGTGCGGCTTTGCGTTCACTAAAAGGAATAGCTCCTTTTTCTGTACTACTGTCATCGTTATGATAGTGATTAGGGGCATTAAAGCTGGTGCCATTGTGCTCTTGAATTAAAATGGCCCGACTATTGAAATGGCCTTGGCTGGTTTGCCATTTATCGGTCGGGTATAGTATTGCTTGTTGATAAAATCCGGCGATCGGAGTGCTGCTATTAACAGGCTGAGTTAGATCAGGTTTGGTGGCATCATTTTTGTTCGGCGCGAATGTTGGGATTGAGTGGCTAAGATCTATGAATTCGAAATTAGTATATGGTGATAGCGACGCGCAGCCAGCATTGAGTATAATGGCGCAGCCAATAATTAATTTTCTCATCTTGTTATCCTTTAAAATATTAAATTCATTGCAGATATAGTAACCCTGCGAATTATATGATTGAATATCATCAATCGAACATTACTTGTGATAAATATTCACTCATGGATAAATTAAACCTGATTAAGTTATTTGTTTGTGCTGTTGATCAGGGTGGCTTTGCCGCGGCAGCAAATCACTTGGGCTTGTCAGCATCGACCGTAAGTAAAGGCATGGCACGCCTCGAAAATGATATAAATATTAAGCTTTTTCACCGTTCTACCCGTCAGGTGCATTTAACCGATGCGGGCTCTCGTTATTTATCAACCGCCCGACAAATAACACTCGAGCTTGAGCGGTGCGAACAAGAGCTAAAACAATCAAATGATCTGCCCTGTGGCAAGGTTAAAGTAAACCTGCCAGTGTCATATGGTCGGCTTTATGTTCTGCCTTTGATGCAAGGTTTTACTAAGCTCTACCCTGACATAGAATTGGAAATTACATTTAATGATAGTTATGTTGATATTTTAGAACAAGGCATTGATTTGACTATTCGTACAGGCAAACTTGATGATCAACGACTAGTGGCACGAAAACTCAGCCCTATTGATTTTATTCTTTGTGCTGCACCTAAATATATAACAGCTAACGGCCTACCTGCCTGTGCGGAAGAATATGTTCAACATAGCTGGATCCGCTTTAAATTTCGTCAATCAGGACGTTTAATGCCTATCACTGTGGATGAAGGTCAAGGACAAGAGAATTACGATCCAGGAAAACAGTTTATTGTGGATGATGGCGAGGCACTGGCGGAGCTATGCGCACAGGGATTGGGCTTAACCCAATTACCACATTTTATTGCTCGTGACTGGCTCAAGGCGAAAAAAATTGTCGCTATTTCATCATCGATACGATCGTCGGAAGGAGTTTACTGTGTTTACCCCAAGCGGGAATTTTTACCCGCTAAGGTTAAAGTACTGATTGACTATTTAATGTCAAAAATTGAGCAAAGCGGTGAAAGTACATATCATACTTGGGCTGAGAACGTATTGATAACAAACCAGTGAAATACGGTTCAGGCTTGTTATCATTATCTCTGAGCTAGTGTAGTTTAAAAAGTAAATTCACTAATTGAGTCTATTTATTGCTCTCAATAACCAAGACCCCACATGAGTGTTTCGTTTTATAAGTGCCCCACTTTAACCAAAATAATGGTTTCCTGTTCAACATAAGGAAAGTGTTCACTTAAGTGAGGGCTACGAAGCCAAGTACCTTGAGGGTAACGGCCATATTCATCAATAAATTCCCCTTCTAACACAAAGATTTCTTCGCCCCCGAAGTGACGGTGAGGTTGAAAGCGTTCTCCTTTTGGCCACTTAACCAGAGCAGTCGATTCTCCTTGATAATTATGTAAAGGCATAACGGATAGCCCACCCTGCCCTGGTAGCCAAGGTGTCTGTTTCGTATTAATAATGATTTGCTCGGTATCTCCAATCTGAAACTGATGCAATTTTACCAGTAGTATGCAGCCTTCTTTGCTATAAGGTGCATGTTTGAATCCTTCAGGATTACGAAAATAACTGCCTGTATGATAATCACCACTGTGATCAGAAAATGTACCAGACAAAACAAATATTTCTTCACCTAAAGGATGATCATGTTGATGAAAACCAGCACCTGGTTCAAACTTAACTAAGCTTGTTGCATGACCTCTTTCGGCATCTTCTCTTGCTAAGGGCTTTCGCCAAACTCCAGGGTGAGGACTTGCTAGCCAAGGTTGTTGGTTAGTTTCTATAACCACTTTTTGCTCAAAATTCATATTCAACATCGGTTTTCCTTAATTTTTGGTCGTACGCTTATCCTTACTACGGCGACCCAGAACAAATACCAGAAAGGGCACACAATAAGTTAATAGTGCAGGTACCTTACGTATGGGGGATTGGCCAAATAATGCATCAAATTGATTGACAACTAATAAAATACTGCCAACTGTAACTGCAACAACAAACGCTTTAATATACATATTCATGCTTCTTTATCCTATCTATACGACTAATCATATTGAATGAGCATAGGGCACGGTAGCTTCATCCACTTTATCAATTACTTATTTGCTCGAAATATCTTTGAATTGTACGTAAACCTGCTGCAATTGTAGGAGAATAATAAGCGCTATAGGCAACAACAGGTAGCTACAACGCAAAGGGAGTTAGTTAATTTTTCTCATAAATTTAAGTATATGATTAGCAATAACATCGCCATCTTCTTCTAATGCAAAATGGCCTGTATCTAAGATATTAAAATCTAAATTCTTCAAGTCACGTTTGTATGGATGAGCACCTTCTTCAGGAAATATATAATCACCTTTGCCCCACATTAATAATGTTGCTGGTTGGTGTTCTCTAAAGTAGGCCTGCCATTCAGGATAAAGTGCTGGGTTAGTGCCATAAGAGTAAAAAAGCTCTAATTGAATTTCTTTATTACCAGGGCGATCTAATTTCGCTTGATCAACAATCCAGTTATCTGGGCTAATCGCTGCTTTATTTCGGGTACCGTTGGTGTATTGCCACTCGGTTGCACCGATAGTTAACAAATTATCTTTAAGCACTTTCGCATTTTCAGGTGTTTTGTCTTTCCAATACGCTTTAATGGGTGTCCAAAAGTCACGTAATCCTTCATCATATGCATTGCCATTTTGGATGATAAGTCCTTGCACTCGTTCGGGGTGTTTGGCTGCTATTCTAAAACCAATTGGTGCACCATAATCCATTACATACATGGTATATTCTTCTGCGCCCACTTTTTCTAAAAAGCTATCAGTTATCTTGGCTAGGTTGTCAAAGCTGTATTCAAACTCATTAAGCGATGGCATTGAACTGTTTCCGAAGCCAGGATAATCAGGCGCTATTACATGGTACTCTTCTGCCAATTTAGGAATTAAGTCACGATACATGTGTGACGAAGTTGGAAAACCATGCAATAACACAATTGTCTTTTTGTGTTCACTACCTGCTTCACGATAAAAAATGTCTTGGTTTTGCACTTTAATCGTTTTATGTAACGTTTGAGCGGCTTCAACATCTTGTATACCTGCAAAGCTAAACATTAAAACGCCAGTTGCTGCCATTAAGTAAGCTTTAAACCGACTAGCCTTTATATTTTCTTTAGTGAATTTTTTCATTGTATTCTCCATTGAACCTGTAAATATTTATTTGTTAATTAAGTTAGTTGTTTTCTAACAACCCTTTTCTCTTGTACTAGTAATTAGGAAAAGAAGGCTTGCGGCATATTTCAATTCTTCTCATACCTATTCCGTATTGCTAATCACTAAATCTACTTTCGAAGAGATGGAGCTATTATCCATCTAAGACATATATTTATAAATAGGGTTGGTATTGAATTATTGTCAACATAATGTGAACAATTGATTTACAGGACCTTAAAATGGGAACAGAATCCAATTAGAAATGGGAAAAATTTAACAAAATTATGACTTTCGGAATGACGTCATAAATTCAACTTTTGAAGGGTGCGTTTCTAAATACGAGCACCAAGTTAAAAATATTTTCACGAGGGGGCATGTTTTAGTCTTTTATCAAAAAGACATGCTGAAATAGGGAGCCTGCTGTCTTTAACATGCTTAATCATCTGGCTGGAAATGTAAAAGATCCGCAAATCATATACCATTACAACTTCCTTATTTTATAAATTTCATTGACAAAGCGCTTTGATATTGATTAATTATCAATACCTTCTGAACAATTTTTTATGGTGAATGATTCATGGATACTTTAGATGGACTAAAAACAGTCGTAGCTGTTGTTGAAACTAATTCATTCACGGCTGCAAGTGAAAGACTAGGTATATCTAAAGCCTTAGTAAGTAAATACGTAGGTGAAGTTGAAAAAAAATTAGCTATTAGACTTTTTAATAGAACAACACGCCAACTAGCATTAACAGATGCAGGTAGACGTTATTATCAAGAATCAGTTGTGTTGCTCGAACAGTATAGTGCATTAGTCGATAAAGTGGCTGGAGAACAAACTAAGCCACAAGGATTATTAAGAATCAGTGCGCCAGTAACTTTTGGCGAAATGGTTTTATCTCCATTAATACCACTCTTTTTAGCATCATACCCAAGTTTGAAGGTTGAATTAACCTTAACAAACAATGCTATCGACATGCTTGAAGAAGGTATTGATGTTCGTTTGCGTATTGGTGGAGTTGATGATTCAAACATGATAGCAAGGCATTTAAAGACTTTTCCACTCACCCTTTGTGCCTCACCAAAATATATACAACAACATGGAACGCCCTGCACACCGCATCAAGTTGCTGAACACAATTGTATTATTGACAGCAATTTCAGAATTGGGAAACAGTGGCCTTTCATATCTCCTCAAAACCAGCCAGCAACTATTGACGTAAAATCTACTATCGCTGTAAACAGTCCGCAGGCTGTGCGGGAAATAGCTATAGCAGGTGGTGGTATTGCAATGACTCCTGATTTTATTGTTGAAGATGCAATAAAGGATGGTAGACTAATTTCGATATTACCTGAGTACACCACATTAGAATTTGGTCTCTATGCTATCTACCCCCATAGGAAATATGTCGCTAAAAAAGTGAGATGTTTCATAGATTTTGTTTTAGATAAGTTTTCCAAATAAGTCAAATTTTAGTCTGTCTGATAGACTTTTGACGCAGCTTTAACCATAAAAACTTGTAACGGTACAATTTAACTAGAGACTACGTTAGAGGTATTACTACTTTAAATAACGAGGTCAAAATGCCAAAGAAAATATTATCAACCGAATTTAAATGTGAATGAGCAGAATTAGTTATTGCCCTCGGTTACAATCATAAAGATGCAGCTGCTGCGATGGATGTTGGATTATCATCAATTAAACGTTGATTAACTCTGTACAGAAAAGAACAACTATGTATAACCCCCAAACCTATGATTACTCAACGTTATTAAGTGAACCCTTAAACTGACAGCTCTATCTTTATAATAGTTTGAAACCTCAAGCAAAGTTGGCCAAACCGTACGCGAATGCGGACATTGAATGTCTAAATGCGGACATTGAATGTCTATAAAAGCATCAATGGTTATTTGAGCTGCTGTGTCGCCAAGTAAAAAGCCACTTGGCCGATGTGGAATTGGTATCATCATATTATATTTCCTCTATTTTCGGATTAAATAACTTTTCTTCTGCAATGCAGTCCAAGGCAATACGTCCGCCACTAAAAATAACCACTTGCAATAAGAGTGTTCCCCAAAGAACATGTTCTGCAAAGGCTGCTGCTGCAATATCTTCTAAGCTGATCACGGCAACAATATTAACAAAAAACAACCCTAGGGCAGAAAAGCGACTAGCTAAGCCCGCCATTAAAAGCAATGGCAGTATAATTTCAGCGGCAGTACCTAAGTAAGCGGCCAATTCAAAAGGTAATACAGGTACTTGATATTCATATTCAAAAAGCATCAGGGTGCTGTCCCAATCTCTAAGTTTAGTTAGCCCAGAAGCGAAAAATGCCCAGCCAACATAGAAGCGCGCTGCTAGTAAAGCTACCGGCTCTAAAAGGCTAATTTTACTGGCCATTGCAAAGTAAAGTTCGCTAATAGGTAACAGGTGTTGTTTTAAAGTATTCATAATTAATTCTCATTAAAGGTGTAAATTAAATTTCGTTCAATGGCTTTCAATAGCCAATTTTCAAATGAAAAGTGCTCGCTTTTACTGACAAGATTTAGTGCCGTTGCCAATGATTGACCTGACATTAAACAGCGCATAAATACACCTTCATCAGGTATTAGTGTTTTTACCTTTGGCTGAAACTCAGGCCGATAAATCATTACCATTTGCTCTTTAGGTGCTACAGCCAAGGCTTTTTGTGCATTATTCATCGATAGTGTTCGCTGCTGCTCATCAACATCATGATGTGCTTGAAAAATGTCAGTGAGCGGATACTTAGTTTCAAGCAACTTCACGTTATGATTGAACTTGACAAAAATTTGCTCAGGCTCGCAATTTCCCAGCAATTGCAGTGATGATTGCTCAAAAGTTTGATCAACCCCGTGCAGTGCACAATGCACATGCCAATCTAATGCTGCACAATCTGCAATATAGGGGTATTGATAAGCAATATCCGTGGTTTCGATAAAGCTTGCCAACCCATCTCCCCATTGAGTCCAATCCCCTTGTGTAGGAGGTGATGATTTCAAAAACTGATGGCAAATATGCTCACTAACATCACTATCAAGCAATTCAAAAAAAGTGGGAAAACTAATACTTAAGGCTTGTTGTGCATTGGCGAACAAATTGCGGCGATAGATGTAAATACCTTCTACATCAAAGCCACTTTCAGCAATAACCTCGGGGTCATCACTCCAAATAACCTCTAACAAACGCTGTTGTTCGTTTACAGCAGGCTCATTATCACAAGGGGCATTCATGCTGATTCCTTATATAAAACAGCTTGCGCAATATCACGTGCTTTACGCGCCTCATCAATCAAAACTGCCCATTGAGGTAAGTCGTTATCCCATTCAATCAGAGTGGGTACGGCGCCAAATCGCTCTATCGCTAATTTGTACCCTTGCCACACGTCTTCAGAAACGGGTCGAGCATGATCATCAATCACTAACTGCCCCAAGGTAGGTATTTTGCAGCCTGCAAGATGAATCTGTGCAACGCTTTTCACGGGTAATGCATCGATATAATTGACAACAGATTGTTGAATATTTCCTTCTTCAAAGTTCAAGCTATTAACAGCAATATTGTTAATGTCTAACAATATTTTTGCCCCCGTTCGTTGACAAAACTCAGCTAAAAATTCTGCTTCAGATAAATAGCTATCATCAAATTTTACATAGGCAGAAACATTTTCAATGATTAGCTCTCTGCCCAAAAACGATTGCACCTTATCCACTTGTTCACACATGCGCGTTAAATTTAAGTGGGTATGCGCAATCGGTAATAAATCGCCACTGTGTATGGTTTGGCCATGCAGTGTTCCCCAGGTAAAACAGGCATGTTCAGACATCAAAAAGGGATCAATTCGTTGCGTTAAGTTATTCAAACGTTTCAAATAATCCAGTGGAATATCCTGTTTAGAACCAAGTCCAATTGACGTTGAGTGCAAACTGACATCATATTTTTCGCGAACTTGGCTAAGCACAGATAATGCAGCGCCACCTTGACCGAAAAAATTTTCAGAATGCACTTCAACAAAATCAACTTGCTTAGGCGTAGTTAATATGTCGGCAAAGTGTGGATGTCTTAAACCAACGCCCACTAATATCTCGTTTTTATTTACCAACATACTCATTCTCCTACGCTTTTTTTGTTGCTTTATATAACTTCTTGGCTTCTGCTTTTGACAAGCCACCAAGTGTCGAACATGTGCCTTTTTCTACAAGCTTCCATTCGCCTTTGTCGTTATCAACTTTTGATTGTCCTGCACATGAGTGTGTTCCTGCTAAGTTTGCACAATCATTTTGGGCCGCTTTTGCTACGCCATAACATTTCTCTTTCTTACCAGCGGCTTCTGCTGGTGCAACAACACCTGTAGAAATAACGGCAGCTAGTGCGGCGCTAACTAATAATTTATTACTCATAATAATTCCTCTCGATAGGTAAACTGAGCAACTAGGTATGTTGCTCTAACCATTGCATTAATTGTTGAGGCGGTAACCCGCCAACACGTTGGTCAATAATTTCATCATCTTTAACTAACATCATTGTTGGCACACTGCGAATACCGTAATCAGCAGCTATTGTTGGAACACTATCAATATCAATTTTAATGGTATTAAATCGCTCCTCCATCATGCTAGCTATGCCCTCAACTATTGGCGACATTGACTTACAAGGCCCACACCACGAGGCACTAAAATATAGTAATGAGTATTCATGTTGTGATAAAAAGTCATTAATAGCATTGGCTGATGTTAGTTGTTTCATCATTAAAATCTCACTTAAATGGTTAACGATTATTCGTATACTTTGTCGATTTGCTCTTCAGTTAAGCCTTTAATGTCAATCCACTTAACTTGTGCCGTTTCGATATAGCCAGGAATGTCAGTTGCCCATTTCTTTTGCACAGCTTTGTTTAGATTTAGGTATAATTTATCACCACGGATATGCCAAGCTGTTGGATCAGTATCAAGTTTCTTATTCAACGCTACACCCATTGCACAGTATCCACCATATTGTGGTGCATATTTGCTTGGCTCAGATTGAAATAAATTACGGTTTGCAGCACTTGAAAATTGATAGATAGCACCATTGTAAGCCGCTGTATATTTGTCAGACCCTTTAGTAGGCGCACCTTTCGTGAAATAAGAAACCGTGTCGTAACCTTTTAGTGCCAAGTCATTAGCATTGGCATTAACTTCAATGTTGGCTGCGAAACTCAAGCTGCTTACCAATAATGCTGAGGTAGCGAATGTTGTTTTAACAAATGATGAAAGTCTCATTTTTTTCTCCAGTAGGTAATGTTCAAATTTTACTAGTTAATAAGGATGTCTTCCTTGGTTGATAATATAGAGCTTTCAATTAGCCAAAAGGAATGACATAGCCCTAACATTGAACCCAATCGTCCAAAATAGACTTAAAAGAGAAAAAATGGATCAACTCTCAATAATCTTGCAGCGCTTTTCGATGAATACAGAAGTCTTCTTTACGGGCAATTTGTGTGGCATCAGTAATTTCAATAGAGAGCCCAACCAAGGACACTTGCATTTATTGCGCAGTGGCGCGCTAACTATTATTGACGAGCTGGGAACATCTCAACTGATTGATGAACCGACAGTGTTATTTCTCCCAACGCCTCATACACACCGAATTATTGGCAGTGAAGAAAACTCGCCTGAGCTGGTATGTGCCAATATTCTTTATGACGAAAGTAACTCAAACCCTATCGCTAATGCACTACCGCCATTATTGTGTTTTAAGCTTAGTGATTGTCAGAAGCTTAAACAAACCGCGCAATCATTATTTGATGAAGCATTTCAAGATCATTGCGGACGAATTCCAATGATTAATTTACTTACCGATATGTTTCTTATTCATGTGCTTCGCCATTTACTAAATAACAATATTATGCATTATGGTTTGCTCGCTGGCTTAGCTCACCCTCAACTATCTAAAGTGTTACTTGCTATTCACGAAGCGCCTGAGCAGCAATGGGGATTAGAGACGATGGCTGAACTTGCCTTAATGTCACGCTCTAAATTTGCCGAGCTATTTAAACGTATTGTTGACCAAAGCCCTGGTGATTATTTGATTGACTGGCGTATTGTGGTAGCAAAAAGCTTATTGCAGCAAAACAAACCTGTGGGACTAGTTGCTAATGCCGTTGGTTATGAAAATGGCTCAGCTTTAGCACGAGTATTTAGGAAGAAACTGGGAATGTCCCCTAAAGAATGGATTGATAAGGTGCTCTAAAATATTTTCAGTTGAAACTATGGCGCAAAGTGCCCCACAGCGATGTATGGACTCCACTCCCTTAAGCTATAGTTTTAGCTAACTATTCAGGAG
>OJBM01000017.1_pt1 | contig 116102 bp, 101 predicted proteins | sample 1591061 | NCBI WGS metagenome assembly OJBM01 (sample SAMN05416872, study PRJEB24817) | seawater metagenome | isolation source: Sea water | place: Canada:Atlantic | collected 2013-11
GGCGTATCTACCATGTGTATTGGTATGGGTCAGGGAATCGCGACTGTATGGGAGCGTCTATAAATCTTAAGGATTTATAGTGCAGGATTACTCTTAACTGTTTCATTGGGTTAAGGGTGATTGTGAAATTAAAAAGCCGAGATTTTCTCGGCTTTTTAATGTTTGATTACTAGTGATAGTTAAGTGCAAGGTGTGAGTGTGGAATTAGTAAAGGCAGGAATATACAAGCACTATAAGGGTCAACTTTATAAGGTGATTAATTGCGCGCGTCACAGTGAATCAGAAGAGTGGCTGGTATGCTACCAAGCCTTGTATGGAGAATACGGTTACTGGGTACGCCCTTTGAGTATGTTTAAAGAATCTGTATTTGTGTCGGGCGAAGAGGTGGCTAGGTTTTCTTTGATTCAGGCGGATCTGTAGCTTAAAACTTTTTTTTGTTGCCTGTCATAACATCGAGATCTCGTGGAATGCCGTGAGCGTCTACGCCTTCTTTCTCTTCTTGATTATTTAAATCTCGAGTAAGTTGGTCCTCTACCGCGTTTCCAAACAATAATTGTGTTTTATTGGTGATTTCTTTTATTAGTTCATTTTTACCGTCAAATTTCAAATCTGATTCAATCAGTAGTTTTTTGGCAAACTTATAATAGTTGGTGGCCACGGCTGGGTTTTGTTTGTCACCGGCGTTATCACCAAGCTTTATGTAAGCATCTACCTCAAGGTCTAAAAGGCGACGTCTTAGGGCGTTACGCATGGAATTGCAGCCTTTGCCTGAAAGTAGCTTAGACTTGTTAGCTGAGCGTAATAGTTTACTAGCGCGTGCAAAAGAGCGTTTTGCATGATTGATCTCTATGTCGGTGCTTAATTCATTTTTAACCAAGCTAGCATTGTGCTCTGTTTTAAAGTTATCAGCCTTGGTGCACAGTTCTTGGGTGTCGTTGGGGGTGATGAGTTGGTCTCGGCGGCGAATTTGGAATTTATACAAGTCCATTAATACATCAAGAACCTCCGGGGCATCAATGAAAGAGGCGGTTTGTTCGGCAGCGTCCCAAATATCATCTGCCCTGAGCAATACACGCTTCGCTTGGGCGTGAATGGCTCTTTTTTGCTTTTCTTTTTGGCTGATGCGCTGGACGAATAATAGTACGCCCAGAACAGCCAAAACAATGATAACGATTAGAATATAGCTCATAAAATTTGCACATTTCACTTTTAAGCACTAAATCTTGTTTAAAGTGTAGCACCGTATTTTGTGCTCAAAGTGTTTAAAAAACAGACATTTGTGTCTTTGCTTTGCATATTATTGGGTTTTTACTTGACCGATTAAAATTCGCACCTTATATATGTGCCAATTAATCTTGAGCGAACCTAAGGAACAGTTGGGTATATGGGAAAGTCGCTTGTAATTGTCGAGTCACCGGCAAAAGCTAAAACAATTAACAAATATTTGGGCAATGACTTTATTGTAAAGTCATCTGTGGGCCATGTGCGTGATTTGCCAACTGGAGCAAACCGTAAGCCTGTGGACCCCAAAGAGCGTGCCAGACAAGCCGCTATCACTCGTAAGCTTGCTCCTGAAGATAAGATTCTTCATAAAAGGAAGAAAGATAAGGTTAAGCTCATTGAAAAAATGGGTGTTGACCCTGAAAACGATTGGCAGGCCCAGTACGAAGTGCTGCCTGGCAAGGAAAAGGTCGTTAATGAATTAAGAAAGTTGGCGCAAGATGCCGATATTATCTATCTCGCAACCGATTTGGATAGAGAGGGGGAGGCCATAGCTTGGCACCTCAAGGAAATTATTGGTGATACTGGGGCGCCTTATAAGCGCGTTGTATTTAACGAAATCACTAAGTCAGCCATTAAAGAAGCTTTTGAGACGCCAGCCATACTGGACCAGGCTCGAGTGGATGCTCAACAGGCACGTCGCTTCTTAGATCGAGTGGTGGGCTTTATGGTCTCGCCTTTGTTGTGGGCCAAAATAGCCCGTGGTTTGTCAGCAGGGCGCGTGCAGTCCGTGGCAGTGCGATTGGTGGTGGAGCGTGAAGCTGAAATTCGTGCGTTTATTCCAGAAGAGTTTTGGGAGACGTTCAGCCACTTAATTTCCGAAGATGGCGAAGCTATTCGCTTTCAGGTGGTTAAGCAGGATGGTAACGAGTACAAGCCTGTCAATGAAGATCAGGCCATGTCGGCAGTCAAGGTGCTTCAAGATAAACCTTATAATATTACTAAGCGCGAAGATAAGCCGACTCGATCTCGCCCAGCAGCGCCTTTCATTACGTCCACTTTGCAGCAAGCCGCCAGTACGCGATTGGGGTTTGGTGTTAAGAAAACCATGATGATGGCCCAGCGTCTTTATGAAGGGGGTTATATTACGTATATGCGTACTGACTCTACTAATTTAAGTAACGATGCAGTGGAGTCTGCCCGTCAGTTTATTCAAGATATCTACGGCGAGAAATATTTACCGGCTGAACCTAGGGTTTACAGTAGCAAGGAAGGGGCTCAAGAGGCTCACGAAGCCATTCGTCCGTCAGATGTGCGCACAACATCAGGTGAGCTTAAATCGATGGATGCAGACGCGCACAAGCTATATGAGCTGATTCGTCAGCGCTTCATGGCTTGTCAGATGACCGACGCCGAATTTACCAGTAGTACGTTGTTTGCAGCCTGCGGCGATTTTGAATTGCGTTCTAAGGGGCGAGTGATTCGTTTCGATGGCCATTTACGTGCGATGAAGGCTCAAGCTAAGAATGAAGATGATCATTTGCTGCCAGATTTAAAAGCAGGTGACCCGCTTAATTTAGATAATGTTGAACCTAAACAGCATTTCACTAAACCCACGGCGCGCTTTAACGAAGCGAGCTTGGTAAGAGAGCTAGAGAAGCGAGGCATAGGGCGTCCATCTACCTATGCTGCAATCATCTCAACCATTCAGGATCGTGGTTATGCACGTCTTGAAGGCAAGCGCTTCTATGCAGAGAAAATGGGCGAGATCGTCACCAGTCGCCTGACTGAGAATTTTACCGAGTTAATGGATTATGGCTTCACCGCCAGCATGGAAGAGAAGCTTGATGGCATTGCGCAGGGCTCGTTAAAGTGGAAAGAGGTCCTAAATAGCTTCTATAACGACTTTACCAGTGATTTAGACCAAGCCAGTGACGAAGAAAATGGCATGCGTTTAAACCCTGCTGTTAAAACAGATATCGATTGCCCAGATTGCGGGCGACACATGCAAATTAGAACCGGCACCACTGGCGTGTTTTTAGGTTGTGAAGGTTATGCCCTGCCTCCCAAAGAGCGTTGCAGTAAAACCATGAACCTCACATCGGGTGATGAAGCTGTTGGGGCGGATGAAGACGATGAGGCTGAAAGCCTGCGCCTTCGTAAAAAGCGTCGTTGTGGCATTTGCAATAATGCTATGGAAAGTTATTTGCTTGATGAATCCCGTAAGCTTCACATTTGCGGTAATAATCCAGATTGTGTGGGTTTTGAGGTGGAGAAAGGTGAATTTGTCATAAAAGGGTATGACGGGCCATCTCTAGAATGTGATAAGTGTGGCGATGAGATGCAGCTTAAGAATGGGCGCTTTGGTAAGTATTTTGGCTGCATGAACGAGGAATGCAAAAATACTCGCAAGCTGCTGAGAAGTGGTCAGCCTGCCCCTCCTAAGATGGATCCCGTGCCTTGCCCTGAACTGCAATGCATTAAAGTAGATGACACCTATATTTTACGAGATGGAGCGGCCGGGCTATTTTTAGCAGCGAGCCAATTCCCTAAAAATCGTGAAACTCGTGCGCCAAAAGTGTTTGAAATGATTCCTCATAAAGCTGAGCTTCCTGAGAAGTATCATTTTTTATTAGATGCGCCAGTTGAAGACACCAATGGTAATAAATCCATGGTGCGCTTTAGCCGTAAAACACAGGAGTTGTATGTGTCTACGGATAATGAAGAGGGTAAAGCATCAGGTTGGACGGCCTATTTTGAAGGTGGAAAATGGGTAGCCAGTGAAAAGGCTAAACGAACCACTGCTAAAAAAACCAGCGCGAAAAAAACGTCCGCTAAAAAGACGAGTGCTAAGAAGACAGCCGCCAAAAAGGCAGTCGCAAAAAGTAAGTGATTAGCTTATTTTTAAAAGCCCAGATAGGAGGCTATCTGGGCTTTTTTGTGCCCGTTTGATTATGCGGCGCTCTAGGTCGTGCTTGGTTCTCCACTTGCCTATCATGAAGAAGGTGGGGGCTATTTTTGCAGTAATCGGCTTTGCTTAACCTTGGGGTAATAGTGAAATTCCCCCTTCGTACAGTTAGTGGGTATATGTTTTGTTGTTTGCGAGCCTTAATTTGCCTGCGCTTGTTATTAAGTCGTTGAAGGGGGTATCGATTTTATGGGATTGGCTTAATGGTGGCACATATTTAAGATTGGCTTGTGGGGGCTGTCTTGGTTTAGGCTATGGCAGTGTTGCTGGGCTAAAAAGCACCGTAAAAAGTAAACTTTAGCGGGAGAGGTTAAGTCTTCCCGCTTATTCGTTTAGGCTATTTGCATTTGATATTGTTGTTGCGCAAATTCAATTATGTCGCCAGAGACAATTTTTTTACGTTTCTGGGTTTCTATTTCGCCATTTACTTGCACTTGACCATCTGCAATAACCGCTTTGGCTTGGCCGCCATTCTCCACAATGCCCTCAAACTTTAAAATCTTATAAAGCTCTACAGGTTCGCTTTCTAGTATCACTTGGTTCATATTTAGCTCTGACTTCAATAGGGGGCAACGGCGCGGCATTATAAAGCAGCCGGACCGGGTAAACTATCGTTAATGTATTTATAAAGGCTGCTGTGCTGATCAGGTTAATGACCTTTTTGGTTAATTGACCTGATTAATGACTTTATTGGGTAAGGTCTTTAATTTTATTTAAGTGTATTTGCTTTTGATTATCATTTAAAAAACTGCTGCTAACGCTATTGGCGGCAAGTTGTGCTGCTTGGGCTCGATTGAGATTCAAATCGTTTACCAATGCCATGTAGTTCGCTAATAGATACCCTCCAAAAAAGGCCGGATCATCAGAATTAACGGTGACATTAACGCCTCTTTCTAACAGACCAACGATGGGGTGCTCGCTCATGTGTTCATAGACTTTGAGCTTGGTGTTTGACAGAGGGCAAACGGTTAAAGGAATTTGCTCGCGAATTAAACGCTCGATAAGTTTGTCATCTTCTGTGCAGCGCACACCATGGTCAACTCGTTGTACGGTCAGTGTGTCTAGGGCTGTCTCTATGTAAGTGGAAGGGCCCTCCTCACCAGCATGTGCCACTCGTTTAAGGCCTTGTTCAGCGGCAGCTTGAAATAATTTGGTAAACTTTTCAGGCGGGTTGCCTTGCTCAGAAGAGTCGAGGCCAACGCCTACAATATAAGATAAAAAAGGTTGAGCCTGTTCTAGACACTCAAATGCCTCCTCTTCGGTTAAATGGCGTAAAAAGCTCATGATTAATCCGAAGCTAATGCTTAATTTCTTTTCCCCATCTTTTAATGCGTTATAAATGCCGGTAATGGCAATTTTGAAGTCTAAGCCTCTAGCCGTATGGGTTTGGGGGTCAAAAAAGGGTTCTACGTGCACAATGCCTTCTTCTTGGCATTTCAAAAGGTAGGCCCAGGTAAGGTCGTAAAAATCCTGTTCGGTTTGTAAGACGTCTGCGCACTGATAATAAATATCTAAAAATGATTGTAGATTGTGGAAATCATAGGCTTCTCTTACGGCTTCAACGGATGCGTAGGGAAGAGTAATGTTATTTCGCTTTGCCAGCTTAAGCATCAGTTCTGGCTCTAGAGATCCTTCTAAATGAAGGTGTAATTCAGTTTTAGGAAGCGCTTTTAAAAATTGTAAGCTGGCTATTTGTTGCCCATTTAATGTGTTGTGTAGAAAGGTTTGGTTGGGATTCATGGTGTTACCTAATCGTGTTTAAAGGGCTTTATCTATTATAGGTATATTTACTCTATTGGCAGGGTAAATTCCATGCTTTCATCCAAAAAGTTGATTAAATGGTTAGGGATAAGGGTGTTAAGAATAAGGAGGGCTAAAAAATAGAGAATGGATTAGTGAACAAATAAAAAAGGCCCACCGAAGTGAGCCTTTTTTACCGCCACTGATGGCGGGTACCCTAGCAGTGCAAGAGCAACTGCTAGGGCGAAACACGCTAGGCCGCAAGGCCTAGGCTAATCAATCCGGTATTAGCCGAACTGGTTAGAAGTGTTTTTCGCGCCGCCAGCTTTAAGGGCGTTTTCACCAGCAAAGTATTCTTTGTGATCATCACCCATGTCTGAACCAGACATGTTTTGGTGCTTAACACATGCGATAGTTTGACGGATTTCTTTACGCTGTACGCCAGCTACATAGCCAAGCATACCTGCATCACCGAAGTACTCTTTAGCCAGGTTATCAACAGACAATGCAGTCGTGTGGTAAGTTGGAAGAGTGATTAGGTGGTGGAAAATGTTCGCTTCACGAGCGGTATCGGCTTGGAAAGTACGGATACGAGCATCAGCAGCAGCAGACAATTCACTTTCGTCATACTTAGCGTTCATTAGATCAGTACGCTCGTATGCAGATACGTCTTCACCAGCTTCAACCATAGAGTCGAAAGTTTGCTGACGGAAGTTAAGAGTCCAGTTGAAAGATGGAGAGTTGTTGTAAACAAGTTTCGCATCTGGAACTTCTTTACGTACTTCGTTCATCATGTCAGCGATATCTTTAACGCTTGGAGTCGCAGTTTCGATCCAGATAAGGTCAGCACCGGCTTTAAGGGCTTCAACAGAATCGAATACGCAACGCTCTTCGCCAGTACCTTTACGGAACTCATAAAGACCAGAAGGAAGACGCTTAGGACGTACAAGCTTGCCATTACGGTTAAAGCAAACATCGCCTTCAGCCATGTCAGCAACATCAATTTCTTCAACATCTAGGTAAGAGTTGTAACGATCGCCTTGATCGCCTGGCTCTTTAACTACAGCGATTTCTTTAGTAAGACCAGCACCTTCAGAGTCAGTACGAGCACAGATAAGACCGTTATCAATACCTAGCTCTAGGAAAGCGTAACGTAGGGCACGGATTTTCGCGTGGAAATCGGCGTGAGGTACAGTTACTTTCCCGTCTTGGTGGCCACATTGCTTTTCGTCGGCAACTTGGTTTTCGATCTGTAGACAGCAAGCGCCGGCTTCGATCATTTGCTTGGCCATTAGGTAAGTCGCTTCAGCGTTACCAAAACCAGCATCGATGTCGGCAATTATTGGCACAACGTGAGTCTGGTGATTGTCGATGGCGTCTTGTACAGATGCAGCTTTAGCAGTGTCGCCAGCTTCACGAGCCGCGTCTAGGTCACGGAAAAGACCGCCTAGTTCACGTGCGTCAGCTTGACGTAGGAAGGTATAAAGTTCTTTAACCAAAGAAGCAACAGTTGTTTTTTCGTGCATAGATTGGTCAGGAAGAGGACCAAACTCAGAACGTAGAGCAGCAACCATCCAACCTGAAAGGTATAGGTATTTACGATCTGTAGTGCCGAAGTGCTTTTTGATAGAGATCAGTTTTTGCTGACCTACAAAACCGTGCCAGCAACCTAGAGACTGGGTGTATTTAGTGTTGTCTGCATCGAAAGCAGCCATGTCAGCACGCATAACGTCAGCAGTATACTGAGCAACGTCTAGACCTGTTTTAAATTTGTTTTGAGCGCGCATGCGAGCAGCTGATTCAGGGGTAATATCCCATGAAAAGCGAGCAGCTTCTTGAGCAGCTGAGATAGATTTGATGTCGTCTTGAATCGCAGACATGTGTCCAATCCTTTAAAAGTTGTTGGTTGTTGTTGTACCGCAGATAAATATAGCGGTAAAACAGAGGCGAACCTCTTGAAAACATGTGAATAGTAAGTCTTTTGTGATAATTTCTCTAATCTATAGTTATTATATTGCGTATTCATGAGGTGAATGTGGAACGATTTGACCTAAATCTGCTTATTTATTTAGATATTTTAATGCGAGAACGCAGTGTCACTAAGGCTGCCCAAAAGCTTGGGATTACCCAGCCAGCCATGAGTAATGGCCTTAAGCGGCTACGTGTGCTGTTTGATGATCCTATCTTGGTGCGCACCAGTGATGGTATGAGTGCGACAGAGCGAGCCATTCAATTGCAGCCCTTGGTTAGAAATATTTTGTCTGAAGTAGATACAGCTGTGCAGCCTACGGGAGCCTTTGAAGCGCAAGTGAGTGAGCGCATGTATCGCATTATGGTCAGTGATTACGCAGAAGCAACCTTGGTGCCTGCCATTGTTAAGCGACTACGCAGAGAAGCGCCAGGGGTAGTCTTGGACTTCTTAACGCCCTCGGACGTGACCTATAAAGATGTAGAGCAGGGTAAGGTTGATATGGCCATTAACCGCTTTGATGAATTACCCCAGTCGTTTCACCAGAAGACATTATGGCGAGATGGCTTTTCCTGTCTAGTAAACCCGCAAAACGCTTTATTAGAAAAATACGATTTACAAAGCTATTTGGCTGCCAACCATATTTGGGTAAGTAAAACCGGTATGGGGGTAGGTACAGGGGTTAACCCTCATAAAGACAAAGCTGTTCAGTTGGGTTGGGTAGATGAAGCGCTGGCGGCGGTAGGGCATAAACGCAATATCAGTGTGTTTACTCGGCACTACCAAATGCCTGCGTTATTGGCATTAAATAATGATCTGGTGGCCACATTACCGTCTAAAATAGCAGAAATGCAGGCCAAATCAGGGGATCTAAAGCTTGTTAACCCACCATTTGAGATTCCCCCCTTTGAATTAAAAATGGCATGGAGCCCGCTGTTGCATCATAATCCGCCACATCAATGGATGCGAAAGTTGATAGCAGAGGAATCTGAAAAGCTGGGTGGTTAGTCCACACTCAGTGTCTTCGCTGTAAATAGTTTCGTTAATTCATAGTAATGGTTTGAACTGTCGCCTCTTGGTGTGTTCAAACCCATTGCTGCTGCGGGTTGACCCGTTAAAAGTAATCGCTACTAAAAAAACCTAAAATAATAAAATGGATTTCGTATGAGTATTCGCCTCATTTCATGTTGGCTTGCGTGCGTGTTCTTGCTGGGCTGTGAAAATACAGTGGACAGCAATTTCGGCGCGCTGCCTAATATCAACTTTTCTGGCTATGTGTGGGGCGGCAATGTCCGTAATGCCCAAATTCAAGCGGTGGGCATTGACACTAATGGTCAACCTAATAGAGATTCAAGTGGAGAGTACCTAGGGGACTCTTATTTTACCAATGACGAAGGCGCGTATACCGCCCAGTTACAAGGCGCTTATTTAGGTTCTGTTTTATTGGTCGCTTCCTTTAACTCTGAAACGTTACAAGTGAGGTGCTTAAATGAAGATGATTTAGGGGGTTGTAAAGACTCCTCCGGCAACTCAGTTAATTACGATGAGGTGTACACAGCTTCCCCAACTGAAATTCGCTGTGCCATTCCAGATGCCAGCGGCGGTTGTATAGACGAAGAAGGCAATGAGGTGCCCTATGGAGATTGGTACGCTGTCACCGAAGATTTTGAACTATGGGCCACCATTAATTTGGCAACCGAAGGCCAGCAATACCACATAACCCCTTTAACACACATGGCCGCCAAACTAGCCTTTACGGAGTTTGTTAGCGATGGCAACAATTGCGGCAGTGTATTTTGCAATGTATCTGAATATCGTACTGGCTTATTTACCCCGCAAAGTATTCATGAAGCCAATTCTCGAGTGCAAAAATTATTCTCGTTAAATAATAATGTTCACGTTGATACTAAGCCTTGGTCGCCATTTGCGACAGCATCCACTGCTGACTCTGTGGTGGTAGTTGAAGAAGCAAAGCACGGTTTACTGTCTTTAACGCTGCAAGAATTTACCAAACAACAATACTTGCTAGACCCTGATAATACGTCCCAGCCTTTAATTTCCACACTGAATTGGTGGGTGGATTCTTTTTTAAGTTCTAAAGGGCAGTTGATCGGTGAAGATAGTCGCTCAGGCGGTGATAAAACTTTTGACCTTAAAACCCTTTACGAATTTTCTGTAGCGCTTGCTGATAATTATGAAGATGGAAATATCACTACAGCTGCCAATGTATATAACAGCATTCTAGCGCCAGGGCTCACCAGTGCTGCCACACAAGTAGAAGGTGAAGCGTACGAAGTGTCTGTAGAGGAACAAATAGCTGCGGTTCGTCAATTAGTATCCGATGTGCAAGGCTGGTTTGTTGATTTTGAAAGCAATGAATATGTTAGTTTTTTAAATGACCCAAGTTTGGCTACTGATTTAAATAATATGGAAGTGAAAATTGCGGCCTTTAAAGATGTACTGGGACCAGAATTAAACAATCTATTTAAGCCCATGGTGAAATTTGTAGAGTACGGGTTAACGTGTGCACGAGGTACAAATACATGTGACCCTGGTGATGCAGGTGATTTAGACAGTTATTTTCCATATCACACCAGTGTGGTGTATGACGCGCAAGAAAATACCCTAGTGATGGATTATCAATCAACCACTGGCCCTGTTTTAAAGATGAAAATGACGGGGGAAATTGAAAATGTTTCTACTTCTGTCGAAAAAATCATTCAATTCTCATTCACGGAGCTGGTGTCAGTGGAAACAGATACTGGTTTAGCGGAAGTATCTATTATCGAGGAAGGCGTATTTCCCACATTTTTATTCCTGTTAGGTTCCGATTTAACAGCAGGCGAGGCACTGGATATTCAAGGTATTAAACTTAGCTATCCAAGGCTTAAAGTAAAAGCAAAAGAATCCACTGGTAGTGGTTATATGGATTTATTTTATCAAAGCGAAGGCATGGCTTTAGAAATGGTCGGAACTCAGGATGCCACCTTGCTTGATGCGCCCACGCATTTTAATATTATTTCCGTCTCCTTACCCGGTGAGATTCTAAGTGGTGAAAGCGAAAATTCGGAAAGCCTAGAGCTGAATTTAAGCATTAATGTTATTACAGAAAACATGGATAGTGCCGCTTTAACGACGCTCAATTCTGCAATAGCCAGTAGCTACCAGTATTATGCCCCTGAAAAATTCCCTGATTTAGATATAGCACTGGACATGGCTGCCCTTAAGGAGTTTTCCAAATTACAAGTTGAGCAAAGTGAGCAAAGAAATATTTTTGGCGATTCTGAGCTGGCCGGTTGGTTTGCCATGCCAAGTAATGTGACTTTAGAAGAAACACTGGGTGGCCAAGTGCAATATGTGGAAGAGCCTGTATACGATGATTTAGATGATGATCTTAAAACTTTATTGGGCTTAACTTCTCCGTTTGATTTCAATTACGGTGCCCTTAATTACCCCGGTGGCACAGCCGCTTTTATTTTGTATAAAGAATCATCGTCCAGTAGTACTCAGTTTATTCGTAGCTGTGCCCAATCAGATGGCACTTGGCTTTGTAATACCGCCCAACCTTTAGAGGGCTTGGCCAGTTGTGCCACCAATGAGGACGGTACCGCCAGCAGTAATGTGTATGCCGCCCCTAACACCGTTAATATGCCTGCGCTATTTGGATTTTTACGTGATGAAGATTGTATCCCCCAAGTAAAAGTTCAGGGCCGTGGAATTTATGACATACAGTACTTCCAAGACTCTGGTGATGAAATAGAGTTTGTGGCTAATGTCACGTTTAACATAAAATTGAACAAGCCTTATCAGTTAACCATTGGTAATTTCTCAGTTCAAATGGTGGCCAATTTAATAGATGAAGAAACATTAGATGAGGATAATGTTCCTGAGTCGAGACCCAAGCTTCAGCTTTTAATTTTTGGAAGTGCACCTGATAATGAAAATGTTGCGTTAAGTTTTATTTTAACCCCCGGTTACATTGGTGAAGCTTCAGGTATTCCGTTTGGCGATAGATCCATTTGGTTTGCGGTGGGCAGTGAAGATAGTTCTGAGAGCGATTCTATTTTGTATTATATTCAAAATGGTTCTTCTACGCTTACCATGACAGCTTTCCAGTCGACCACTGACCACCCAGGTGCACCTCTTGGGTACTTGCGATACGCAGGTGTGAATGTTGGTACTCTAAGCAAAGAAGGTAATCTATATGTTGTGCGTTACATAGATGGTTCTTGGCAAATTCTGTGATGCAATATGTTGTTTGCTAAAAACGTTTTAGGAAGCGTTATATTTTTTTTGCTGTCATGTATTTCCGTGAAGGGGTGGGCTCACCTTTACAGTGACATTAATTTGTCGAGTCCTGCCATAGCCATAGGGGACTTTGATTCTGATTGGTCTGAAATTGACAGCGGGAGCTTTGCACAGGCTAGGTTACGAGCGGGCATTGAATTTTCTGTCACCAATAACTGGCTGGTGGGTGTTGAGGAGAGAATTGATTACTTGCTGCACTTCACACAGGCCACGGCGAAATTTAATCAAAAGTTAGAAAATAATGAATTAGAAGCGGGCCTGTACCCGTTGTGGTTAAAGGTAAACGCTGTTCGAAGCACGGGTGTGTTTGTAAAAAAAATTATACCGTTATCTGAATCTACGCGATTACAAATTACAGGCTACCTATTGAAGCCCAAGCAAGTTCAAAATGGCGTGTTAGCGGGCAGTGGTGAAGTATATGAAGATGGCAGCTATCAGTATCATTATTCATTAGACTATTCCTACAGTGAAAATGAGCTTTTTGCACACGAGGGCGAATCCGTTAGCGGTTGGGGGCACAGTTTTGATGTGTCTTATGAGCATTCATTTGAAGAGTGGGCTTACTCCCTAGCGCTTGCCGACATTGGTTATCGTTATTATTGGCAGTCTGTTAGCCAAGATAAAGGATGTTACTCAAGGCCATTAGGGGATTGCTTTTTTACCACTAAAGACATTTCTCAGACGCAAAAATTGCCTTTTAGCCAGCAGCACACCATTACTCGTAATATGGGTAAAACCAGTGCTGTCTACATTCAAGGTTATGAATGGTCGCGTTTTCAAGCATTAAGGCTTGGAGGGCAAATAAAAGAATACGTCCTTGCTTATGATTTGTTATCTCAAGCCGTCCATTTTGGCTACGAATCTGATATGGTGCGCATAAAATTGGCGTCCGATCAGTACGACCTTTCTAAATCCAAATATTGGCAGGCAGCAGTAGACTTTTATTGGCCCATCTTATGATCTACGAAAATTATTTTTCCATGCAACAGCGGCCTTTTTCCATCGCGCCCAACCCAGAATTCCTGTACGCCCATGGTCAATACCAAGAGGCTATTGCTGTACTTGAATATGGCATGGTACACAGAGGAGGGTTTACACTCTTAACAGGGGAAGTGGGAACGGGCAAGACTACATTGTGTAAGCATCTGCTGCATCTGGTGCCAGAGAACACAGAAGTGGCACTTATTCTCCATCCTCAGCTTGATCGTATTGAGTTACTGCAGCTAATTTGCCGTGAATTCTATCTGGACATTCGTTGGGAGGCCAAGGAGTCTGAGATGATCGAGGCACTCACAGTGTTTCTTTTATCTGTTTACGCCAAGGGCGGTTATAGCTTATTGGTGATTGATGAAGCCCAGCACTTAGATAGTAGTGTGTTGGAGCTCATTCGGTTGCTAACTAACCTAGAGACCCACACAGATAAACTGCTACAAATAATACTGCTGGGCCAGCCTGAGTTGAAGAGTCGTTTAGAGCAACACAGTTTACGCCAACTTAATCAACGTTTTACCGCAAGATTTCATTTAAAACCCTTATCGTTTCCACAGGTTAGGCAATATTTGCAGCATCGTCTTAAAGTAGTCGGTGTATCAAGAGGGTTATTTTCTTATGCGGCTAGCTACGCTGTTTATCGCTTAAGTGGCGGCATTCCTAGGCTGATTAATTTGTTAGCCGACAGAAGCCTAATGGGAAGCTTTGCTAAGGACTATAAACATGTGCACATGCATGTAGTTTATAAAGCTGCCAAAGAAGTATTACCTCAAAAAAAGCCTGCAAAAAAAGGCTGGTTATTAGCTGGGGCATTGGCTTCAGTTTTAATTGTCATGCTGGCATTAATGCCGAATCTGGATAATGAATTAAGCGCTAGTGTGGCGAAAGTTAAAGCGATAAGTGCAGCCGGCTCACAAATGTTTGGGTTTGATGATACAAGTGAGTTGAATGAATGTTTGGAAAATTGTTGGCAAGGCCGCTTACCACAAGACTTGCTGGGTTTTAGCCAGGGACCTGTTAAGGTTTATCAAGAAAATGGATGGCGTGATTGGCAGGGGGGGCAGGGTGATAAATCTCTTGTATTGGCAAAAGTCTCCTGGAATGCACCATTCGTAGTGACAAAATCCATTCGGGAAGGGGAGAGTCATGAAGCAGTTTCTTGGGTGAGGGGAATACTCCAAAATAATAATGTTAATTCAGATCAGTTTGATTATGGAGATTGGCAAGTCATTAAGCCTCAAGTTAGTGAGGTTAAAGGCAGTATTAGTGAAAACTATTATGATGCGTTGTTGGTTCAGTCGGTAAAGCGTTTTCAGAAAAAGCACCACCTATTGGTAGATGGAATACTGGGTAAGCAAACCCTCATTAGTTTGGCTTTGTGGAATAACGAAATGTTGGGGTTGAACTGATGTCTTACTTGCTAAAGGCTTTAGAAAAAGCTGAACAAGAGCGTGAACAGCAAACCCATAATGAAGCCTTGCCTTTTACTCAATCTCAAGAGCCGTCTCGTTTGCCTGTGGGGTTTATTGCTTTTGTGGTAATCGCTTTAGGTGCAACACTTCTAAAAGTAATGTTGCCTAGCGCTCACGAGCCAGTTAAAGAAGTAGTGGCTAATGATGCCAAAGAGGCGGTCGTGACTTTACATGAAGAAAAGCCAACCATGCCCGACGTCTCTGCGCCGGATGAGCAGCTCATTGAACCCATTTTAATTACACCTGATAGAACAGAGAATAGAAACCTTGTTGAACATTCTGTGCCTGTAAAAGACAGTTCAGTTAAGGTGGAATCCAGTACAGAAGAAAAAATATTGGAACTCTATGAGTTGCCAAAAAATATGCTCGCTAAGATTCCAACCCTCACATTAGAAAGTCATATCTATTCAAGTGCAGCTGAATATCGTTCTGTGGTCATTAATGGCCGTACGTTTAAAGAGGGCATGATGATCAATGCACAAGTGGTATTGAATTCAATTACCAACAAAGGTGTGGTGCTAGATGTTTCGGGGCAAAAAGTCTCGTTAGATAAAGGCATTACATGGGTCGCATCAAGCAATGCTAAGTAACGAAGCAAAAACCACGATTCAGTCTGCGTATAGTCAATTGTTAAAAGTTAAAGATTTAAAGCCTCGTCGTGGTCAAAAACAGATGATAGCAGCGATTGCCCGCACATTAGGTGGCATTACCCAAGATGGGGACGGTAATCGTATTTCTGATAACCCCATTTGTGTTGTGGAAGCGGGGACGGGTACAGGTAAAACACTGGCTTATTTGGTATCGACCATTCCGGTGGCTGAAGATTTAGGCAAAAAAATTATTGTCTCTACCGCTACGGTGGCACTGCAAGAGCAATTGGTAAATAAAGATATTCCAGATGTAGCCAAAAATAGTGGTTTAAAATTTAAGTATGCTCTCGCAAAAGGGCGAGGGCGCTATTTGTGTGTGCACAAGTTAGATCAAGAAATGCAAGATCAGCGCATGCAAGATGCTTCCATGGATATGTTTGGGGGGTTGGATGCCTCAGAGGATCAAAAAGGATTATTTCAGTCGTTCTTGGATGAGTTCACCTCGGGAAAATGGGATGGTGACAGAGATAATTGGCCTAACCAAGTAGAGAATCAAGACTGGTCCATGGTAACGGCGACTCACAGAGAGTGCAGTAATCGTCGCTGTCCACATTTTAATGCTTGTCCGTTCTTTACGGCGCGTAAAGCCTTGGAAGATGCGGATGTTATTATTGCTAATCACGACCTTGTGATGGCCGATATTAATTTAGGCGGTGGGGCAGTATTGCCTGAGCCTGCTAAAAGTATTTACGTATTTGATGAGGGTCATCACTTACCTGATAAAGCCATTAACCATTTCTCTGCGCAAGTGAAGCTTCATCAAGAAGAAAATTTGCTTAAACAAATATCCAAAGCGGTGGATACGTTAGGTAAGCAGGCAGGTACACCCATGGGGTTGTTGCAAGTCGTCACGGCCATGCCTGAAAAAGTTTCTGAAATTAGCAGTAAATTAAAATTCGTATCCCACTTGTTATTGGACTTTTTAGGTGACCAAGCAGAGCAAGAAGGCTATCACCAGCACCGATTTAGAATGGGGCAAGTGCCTGATGAGCTAGTAGAACTTGCCATAGAGCTTAATAAAACTCATAACAGTTTATATGGTTATGTGGACAAAATAGTTGAAGCACTCAAGTCTTCTATTAGTAAGGACGATGGCGAATATAAACAAAGTGATGCAGAACGTTGGTTCCCTATTTTTGGCATGTTGCAATCACGACTGGAGAGCGCAGGCTTGCTTTGGTTGAGTTTTGCACAAAAAGATTTTGAAGATCAGGTGCCGGTTGCTCGTTGGATGGAAAGAATTTATACCGACAACGAAGATGATATTGGTTTGTACAGTAGCCCCATTATGGCCGCTGAGCTGCTTGCTAAAAACCTATGGAGCCGTTGTTTTGCAGCGGTGGTTACTTCTGCTACATTAACCGCTTTGGCTAAATTCGATCGATTTAGAATGAAGTCGGGCGTCGCCAGAGCGAATCATTTTGAAATTATAGAAAGCCCTTTTGATTATGCAAAGCTGGGCTCTATTATCGTACCCCCTTCGGCGATTGAGCCCAGCAGTGGTGATGATTATGCCGAAAAAGTGAACCAGGCATTACGAGAAAATTTAGACACCAGTGAAAGCGTATTGGTTTTATTTACCAGTCGTCGAGTGATGAATGATGTGAAGGGTTTTCTGCCCTTAGACTTATCTAAATATGTCATGACTCAAGATGAGTTCTCAAAGCAAGAAGTGATTCGATTGCATAAAGAAAAAATTGAAGATGGAAAGCCCTCTATACTATTTGGCTTGGCCAGTTTTGCTGAAGGCATCGATTTACCGGGTAAGTTATTGGAGCATGTGGTGATTGTTAGGTTGCCTTTTTCAGTTCCTAATGACCCAGTGGATGCAACCATGGCTGAATGGTTGGAAAGTAAAGGGCGTAACCCCTTTATGGAAATGTCGGTCCCTGACGCCAGTGTGAAACTTATTCAATCTTGTGGGCGTTTAATTCGAACCGAAACCGATACAGGGAAAATCACCATATTAGATAAACGAATTGTCTCTAAGCGTTATGGCAGCATGTTGTTAAATGGGCTTCCGCCTTTTAGTCGTAACTTAGCAGGATAAGTTAGCTGGGTGATTAAAAGAATATTGTGGTTAAGGCAGTGGAGATAGGCAGGGCGTTGACCTGTAAAAATAGTGTCAATTCTCTAAGCTTTTAGATTTTCAGTCTTCTGAACTAAAGTTGTGAATGCAGTATTTATTTCGACCGGTTGATTTGGCTTCATAAAGTGCATCATCAGCCATTTTTAAGGCATCTAATTTTAAGTTAGTCATCCATTGGCCTGTTGTGCCAATGAAGCATGCACCACAACTAATGGTAAGTGTTTCGCAAATGTCTGATTGGTTGTGTTCTATTTGTAAATCCCTTATTGATTGAATAATGCTTTGTAATTTAGCTTTGAGCTGCTCCGTATTGGGAGAGTGGCAAATAATGACAAACTCTTCGCCTCCATAGCGAGCAAGTGTATCTTCTGCACGCCGTGTTAATTTATGAAGTGCCTGAGCCACTTCTTTAAGGGCGGTGTCCCCTTGCTGGTGCCCGTAGTGATCGTTGTATTTTTTAAAGTAGTCTATGTCAATCATGACGATATTGAAGGTTGAGTTGGCCCGTGTACTGGTTCGCCAAGCTGTATCATATGCTTCATCAAAATATTTCCGGTTGAATATTTGGGTTAAGCCATCTGTGTTGGAATCATTGAGCAGTTTTTTTTGATAGCTATGTATTTTATCAACCAGAGTGTTGAATCTTTTTAAAAATCCATCAATTTCAGTGATGTAATTTTTTTGATTAAGTCGATAAACCTCGCCCGTTTTTTTCATGCGATTGATGTGCGTTGAAATCTCAATGATGGGTCTTAGTAACATAAAATAAATGATGACAGTAATGAACAGGGGTAATGTTAATAATGACGTGATGCTAAACATGGTTGTGCTGTCTAAGGCAGTGGGGGTGCTATTTTCTGGGTAAGTAAATTGCGCAAGCGCAATAATGTTTCCTTGAGTGTTGCCTAGGCCAAAAACGTATTTATTTTTTAGGCTTGATATGTTGAAAACACTAACAACAGGCACCGAAGACTTTCCACTATTTTCTAAGGCGGTTAGTTCAAAATTTACGCCATTAGGGAGGTTTAAGCGCTTAAAAAAACGTTGATTGAAATCTCTAATAAATATTAATACACCATTAGGTTTTTTTTGTTTGGCAGAATCCTGAATTAAATGGCTTACATAATAGGCTGGGCGTCCGTTGTGCCGAATTAAACCAAATTGAGAATCTCGTTTCAGAACGTAATTAATGTCTAGATCCTGTGTGATATTTAAAATATTGTCGGTTGTTTGAAAGCGTTTTTGCTTTTTTTGTGAAGCGTATAGTAGCTCGCCTTGCAGGTTAAGAATGACAACGGCATCGGTACCGGTTTCTAAGAATGATGGGCTTGAGATATTGTCATGGGGAAAACTGGGGCGCTGCCCGCTGACATATTGGTACGTGTTATCCCATTTTGCCCAATCTAAATTGAATAAGCTGAAGGTATCCCTGTCATGTTCATACACGTTTGTCAGAGCGGAGATGTTGTTTTGACGCAACTCCAAAGCGGCTTGCTCAATGGTTGGGTAAACCACGAGAAGCCGATACATAAGTAAGCTGCCCCCAATAACGAGGGTATAGGATAAGGCTGCTAACCAAACCAAGGTTTTTAAATTCATACTTTCACCATAGTATGAGAATAGACTCAGATTGGGTAATTGTCCTTTATGGCCTATACACCTTATAAGTAATGTACTGGGCCGAAAAGTACGCTTTTATTGGCCAATGTTAAATCAGTTAACCAGCTTCTTTTATCGATTGGGGTTGATTTAGAATCATATCAACGGCCTTTTCGGCGATCATGATCGTTGGAGCATTGGTATTGCCTGAAACTAATGCGGGCATTATGGAGGCATCAATGACCCTAAGCTTTTCAATTCCATAAACCTTTAATTCGGAGTCGACTACAGCCATGGGGTCGCTTTCAGGGCCCATTTTACAGGTTCCCACCGGGTGATACTCGGTGTCGGCCGTATTGCGTATGTACTCTTCCAGTTGCTTGATGTTGTTTCTATCAAGCGGATAAAGCATTTTACCCTTCACTGGTTCAAAGGCTGGGCTTTCCATTATATCCAGTGATTTTTGAAGGCCTTTCACTAAGGTATCTAAATCTTCTTGCTCCCCTAGGAAATTTGGGTCAATTAAAGGGGCTGATTTTGGATGGCTATTCTCCAACCTCACTGTTCCTCGGCTTTTGGGTCTTAGTAGGGTTGCGTGAAGACTGTAGCCGTGGCCAAGATGCATCTTTCGATTATGGTCATCTACGATGCCAATGACGTACTCGAGCTCAATGTCAGGGGCGGGAAGGTTGGGGTGAGTTTTAATAAATGCAGCCGATTCGGCGAAATTACTGGTAATGATACCCTTGCGCTTGGTTGCCCACTGATAAATTCCTTTTAGGATGTCAATTCCACCGCGCACAGAGATGCCATAAGTTCCCTTGTGATAGGGGGTGCGATATATCGGAATGGTGGTAATGTGGTCTTGCAGATTACTGCCAACACCAGGGGCGTCTAGTTTAACGTTAATGCCTTTGCTTCTAAGGTGCTCTGCTGGGCCTACGCCTGATAATTGTAATATTTGTGGCGAGCCAAAGGTGCCTGCGCTAAGAATCACCTCTTTATTAGCTTGAATCGTGGTGAGCTTTTTACCCTTGTAAAAGCTCACCCCTGTGGCGATGTTATTTTCAATTTCTATTTGGCTAACATGAGCCTGAGTGATGACAGTTAAATTTGGGCGCGCTAGGTGGGGGGTGATAAATGCCTTAGCAGCGCTGCAGCGTTCGCCATTTATGTGGGTCACTTGATTTAGACGATAACCCTCTTGGTGTGCGCCATTTAAATCTGGGCTGGCTTTAATGCCTTGTTCATCACATGCTTTTAAAAAATAATCGTTCATATGACTTGGGTTGCGCAGTTCAGCTACATTGAGCGGGCCGCCTTGGCCATGAAAGCGGTCCTGAATGGTTTCGTTGTTTTCAGATTTTATAAAGTAGGGTAACACTTCGTCATAGCTCCATCCTCTATTGCCCATGGCAGCCCAGTTATCGTAGTCCCACTTGTTACCTCGAATATATACCATGGCGTTTATGGAGCTGCTGCCCCCTAAAAGTTTACCTCTGGGTTGGATGCCTTTACGGCCATTCAAGCCTTTTTGTTCGGTAGTTTCAAAGTGCCAACTAAATATGCCAAAGGGGACCGTGGCGGCCAAACCAGCTGGGGCATGGGTGAAGGCACTGGTATCCTTTTTACCTGCCTCTAATAGGCAAACACTGATATTAGGGTTTTCAGACAGTCGTCCTGCCAAGACACAGCCAGCGCTTCCGCCGCCAATTACGATGTAATCAAAGCTGTTTGTAGTCATTTTTATTAATCCAACATTCGATGATGAAAACATCATGCCATGGTGTAATATCTAAAAACTTGCCTTTATCGGACATGGGCATTTTTGAAGTAGGGAGGGCTGACAATGGCTCAGTGGGTACGAAGCGAGTCACTTCGTGGTTTTGGTGCGTTAGTGGCAGAATTGGGGGGCGATGGTGAAGCGCTAATGCTAAAAAATGGCATACAGCCAGAAGTGTTAAGTGAGGATGGCATCATGATTTCTTACCGGAAATTCATTGCCTTGTTGGAAGACACAGCAGATCAATTAAATTGCAGTGATTTTGGTATGCGCTTTAGCTTAAGGCAGGATTTTAGCATTCTAGGGGCTATTGCTTTAGCGGCGCAGCAAGGTGATGACCTAGGTGATGCTCTAAAACGGGTAGTGGACTACATACACGTTTACAGTCCAGGGATTTCAATTGGGGTGAGCCATTTGCCTGACAATGCCCATTTTTTATTAACGTTTGATATTTTATTAAGACCTTTACCTCAAGCGCGTCAGGCTAATGAGCTTTCAATTGCGTTGGCGATGCAAATTATTTCTATGTTAAGCGCTGGCTTAAGTAAGCCCCTGAGGCTCATGTTGCCTCATGATTTGATTCAAGATTCTATTTTATATCGCCGAATATTTAAGTGTCCGGTGAAGTTTCATCAAAGCGTAGTGGGCTTAGTGATGAGAAAAGTTGATCTGCGATTGCCTATTTCAGCTGGTTCGGGCGCAATGGGAGAGGTGGCCCATCAATATCTTCAAAGTTATTATCTTGCGAAAGAATTTACTCTAGAGCAAAAAGTAGAGTCTTTGGTGAAGCCGTTATTGATGGTCGATCAATGTACAAATGAGATAGTAGCTCGCACTTTAGGGGTTCATATTCGTCAGCTGCATCGATGTCTACATGAGCAAGGGACTAGTTATGTGTTGATTAAAGATCAAGTTCGAAAGCAGTTGGCGCAGGTGTATTTAGCGCAGAAAGTATTGAGCTTAAGGCAAGTGGCAAGTTTATTAGGTTATGCTGAGCAATCGGCTTTTACGCGAAGTTGTCGTCGTTGGTTTGATGTGAGTCCCAGGGAATTTCGAAAGGCACTGAAATAATTTAAGAGATTGCGAGGAGCAATCTCTATGATGCAATAATGATGTTAGGTTTTAATTGTAAAAGGGGTTGAGGCTTTTGAATTGCCGTCAGTCACTTCTATTTGTAGCTGATATTGTGTATCACGAATTAAATATTGCTTGTTTTTTAACGTGCCTGTTTCTGAATCAATCGCGAACAATGACTTATCTTGGCCCTTAAGGGTGAAATTTAGCGTGTCATTATTGAGGTCTTGCACGTCAAATGTATAAAGGTCTGAGTTTAGTTCTAGGTTTTTCTTTAGCTCGATTTTTGTGATTCGCTCTAAAAAAGTAGGGGCGATGTTTTCATGAGTGGTGACTTTCAAGTTATTGGCGTGTGAACGCCAGCCTGTTTGGTCAACAGCAAAGATTTCGTACTGATAGCCTTGACTGGGTAGCAGGTGTTCATCTACATAGACTTTTTGGCTTGAGGGTAATTCAACTAAGAGCACTTTGTTTCTGTATATTTGGTAATCAAATTTTTGTTGTGCATTGTATGGATGATCCCAGCTTAGGGCGACGGTGTTATGGCTGGTGTAATCCACTGTAAAGTCGGTTGGCCTAGGCATTGTTTCTCGCTCTGCTAGCGGGCGCACAAAAGTTTTACCTTGATTGCTTTTGGTATTAAAGGCTTCACCAGATTTACTTGGATTTTGAATGACGTACAAGGTGCTGGTGGTAATCAGTAGGATAAAAAGAATTTTTAACATTATTGCTCCCTGTTAGATCTTTAACATCATATTTGGTTGAACTTTATGACGTTATTATATAGTGAACTTATAGGCTCTTTAGGGTGTGTTATTTAAGTTGTGACAAGCGTCATGCTAATTTTGGTAAAAATGTACTCCTTTACTAGGTGGTCTGGGCCATTAGGGGAGAGAAGGCGGTTTGTAGCGATTAATAATGGAGATAGAAGCGGACGTGGGCATAAACTAAAAAAATCGGCCAAGGGCCGATTTTTTGCGCTAAGGTAAGCTCTCTACCTTAGCAGGTTTTCTCAAGACAGTTATTTAATGCCTTTAGCCGCCTTGTATTGCAAACGGTATTCATGAAGCAATGGTTCTGTGTAGCCGCTTGGCTGCTCTTTACCTTTAAAGATAAGGTCAGAAGCAGCTTGGAAAGCAATGCCGTTGAAGTCTGGTGCCATGTTGTTGTAATGAGGATCAGAGGCATTCTGTCCATCTACAATGGCCGCCATACGCTTAAGGCTTTCTTCAATTTGTTCTTGAGTGGCAATGCCGTGCTCTAACCAGTTGCAAAGGTGCTGAGAAGAAATACGCAAGGTGGCGCGATCTTCCATTAGGCCTACGTTATTGATGTCAGGAACTTTAGAGCAACCAACACCAGCATCTACCCAACGAACCACATACCCTAATAAGCCTTGGCAGTTGTTGTCGATTTCATTCTGAATGAATTCAGGGGTCAAAGCGTCAGCAGTGGCTTTATCCATTAGTGGGATATCAAGAATGTCATCTACAGAGGCGTGCTTACGAGATTTGATTAAGTCTTGAGTCGCGAAAACATCTACTTCATGGTAGTGAAGGGCGTGTAATGTGGCAGCCGTTGGAGAAGGGGTCCAAGCGGTGTTGGCACCGGCTTTAGGATGAGCAATTTTCTGCTCCATCATCTGGCCCATTTCGTCAGGAATTGGCCACATGCCTTTACCAATTTGAGCGCGACCTTGTAGGCCAGTTTCCAAACCCGTGTCTACGTTCCAATCTTCGTAAGCGCCAATCCAGTTTTGCTGCTTCATTAGAGACTTCGCAACAAAAGGGCCGGCCAGCATAGATGTGTGAAGTTCATCACCAGTACGGTCTAGGAAGCCTGTGTTAATGAAAACAACACGCTCAGAAGCAGCGCGAATACATTCTTTAAGGTTAACTGTGGTACGGCGCTCTTCATCCATAATGCCCACTTTCATGGTGTTCTTAGGCAAAGCAAGCATTTCTTCTACGCGACCAAACAATTCAGTGGTAAATGCCACTTCTTCTGGGCCGTGCATTTTAGGCTTAACGATGTTCACAGAACCCGTGGTGGAGTTTTTGAAAGGGGAATTACCTTTCAAATCGTGAATGGCAATCAGTGTACTGACAACGCCATCCATGATGCCTTCAGGAATCTCAAAGCCATCTTTATCAATGATGGCTGGATTGGTCATTAAATGGCCCACGTTACGTATAAATAACATGGAGCGACCTTTAACGCTGAACGATTCACCAGTAGGCGAAGTGTATTCGCGATCGGCATTCATTTTACGAACAAAGGTTTTATCGCCTTTTTTCAGTTCAACTTGTAGGTTGCCCTGCATTAAGCCTAACCAGTTGCTGTACGCTACCACTTTATCGGCTGCATCAACGGCGGCAACAGAATCTTCGCAGTCCATGATGGTGGTTAAGGCAGATTCCATTAAAACGTCTTTCATGCCGGCGCTATCGGTAGAACCAATTGGGTTGGTGGCATCGAATTGAAGTTCAAAACGTAGGCCATTATTGCTTAGTAAAATACCCGTTGGTGCAGATGCTTCGCCTGTGAACCCCAGTAATTTAGTTTCGTCTTTAAGGTTTGTGGTGCTGCCATCGCTTAGGGTGACCACTAATTTGCCAGCTTCAATGGCATAGTTGGTGGTGCCTTCGTGCTGGCCAGAGGCCAAAGGGGCTGCTTGGTTTAGAAAGTTGCGGGCATAGGCAATAACCTTGTCACCGCGAACCTTATTGTATCCTTTGCCTTTTTCAGCACCGCCTTCTTCAGAGATGGCTTTAGTGCCGTACAAACCGTCGTATAAAGATCCCCAGCGAGCGTTGCTAGCGTTTAATGCAAAACGGGCATTCATAATAGGGACAACTAACTGAGGGCCTGCCATGGTGGCAATTTCAGGCTCTACATTTTCAGTGGTGGCACTAAAGGCAGCCCCTTCAGTTACTAAGTAACCGATTTCTTGCAAGAAAGCTTTGTATTCAGCAGCGTTGTGAGTTTGGCCTTGGCGCTCAATATGAAACGCATCAATTTTGGCTTGTAGATCATCACGTTTAGCCAGTAGGGCACGATTCTTTGGTGCTAAATCATGAACAATGGCATCAAAACCTGACCAGAAAGTGGCTTGGTCAACGCCTGTGCCTGGGATGGCTTTTTCGTTTACAAAATCAAAAAGTTCTTTAGCGACTTGTAAGCCACCAGCTTGAATGCGTTCGGTCATTGTATGCCTCGTATTAATGCTGAATAACTTAGCAACACCCTTACTAAGTCATCTTCCTGCCTTTGTTTGCTGACCGCTTTTGTCAGGAGGGGGTTAACAATAGTTAGCGGCTTTAAAAGTGCGGCCGATTCTACCTGAAATAAATTGCAAGACCATAGGCTAAGGGCCCAAGGCAAGGGCGTTTAGGGATTTTTAAAACGACTGTTTTAAAGTAAATTCAACGTAGCCAGCAGCAGCTCTAGGGAACAGCCTATTGTCTGTTTTAGGGATGGCTGGTTAAGAATGGTGAATAGTGAATATAGTTTGTATTTATAATGGTTAATTTGATTGAAAAGTAGGCGAATGTGGCCATTAGGCTATTCTCCAGCAATGAGCTGGGCTATGCTGATGAAATGCAACAAGTTGAACTTTTCCCCGTCCCCAGCCCCTGCATTGATGTTTGCCAAAGCAATGCGAAAGGCTATTGCCTTGGCTGTTTACGCAGTCGAGCTGAACGTCAAAAATGGCACGACATGATGCCGGCCGAAAAATTGCGTGTTATCGATTTATGCGCCTTAAGAAAAGCTAAATTAGAGGCCATTATCCAAGCCAAGAAAGAGAATAAGAAAGAAAAGGAACAAATCAAAAGCGAAAATTCTTCAAGTAGCGAAGTTTAACCATAACGGCTATTTTCTAGCTAAGTTTACAATATCCTTTCCCTCAACGACTGTTACGCCTAATTCTGCTGATGCAGTTAATGAAGCCATGGCATTGGCCACCAAATCCATCTCTATGGGCTTATATTTGTGAAAGGTCCTTTGCAAAATTGGGCTGATTAATTTTCCGAGCAGGGCGCCAAGGTGCTCACCTAAGCGAAACTCTTGGCGTTTGCCTATTAATAAACTGGGCCTGAATAAATAAAGGGAGGGCCAATTCATTTTTCTTAAATTCTCTTCCATTCGACCTTTGGTTTCTAAGTAGAATCCACCTTTATTTGGGTGTGCACCAATGGAGCTAATCACGGCAAATGTAGGGCAGTTATGTTGCTTGACCAGTTGGGCGAATTGACAAACGTAATGTAGATCCACTTTTTCAAAGGCGGTTTTGGAACCGGCTTTCTTAATGGTCGTACCTAAACAGCAGTACGCTAGGTCAAAATTTGGAGCGTTCTCTATGGTATTTAATTGTTCAAAATTTACCTGATGCTGAATGACCTTGGGGTGTTGTACAGGGTGCAGGCTCCTATTTATGAGGTGTACGGAAGTAACTAGGTTGTTAGCAATTAACTCTTCCAAAATACGCTTGCCCACTTCACCAGAAGCGCCGGCCAAAATAACGTTAAGCGCCATGACGGTTCATTGCCTTATGTTTGCATTGCATGAATTCGCTGTGACGAAGATATAATAAGTCTGCAATCTTGCGAATCATATTATCTTCATATTTATCGATGCGTTGATCACTAAGGGCCACTTTCCATAAAGTGGTGCATAAGTCGAGTTTTTGCTGCAAGGTAAACTCTTCATTTAAATAGTGAGTAAATTGATGAAGAGATAAAGCGTGGTCAACATCCTGTTCAGCTACTTTAATTAATTCTTGGCATTCATTAATTGAGAGTTGGGTGTGTTGATGTAATAGAGCGGGGAGTGCAGCTTGCTCTGAATCGCTAAATTCATTATCACTAAAAGCCACTTCTAACAAAAGTGCAGCTGCGGCTCGGCTGGGTGTGTTTGAAGGGGTATCTTCATTTTTTTGGTCTTCTTTAAACCATTCGAGTAACTGCTTAAACATGATTGACCTAGATGAGGGCTAAATAATCAGACCATATCAAATTCGGCGGATAAAGATCCGTCGAATTTAATGTCGTGAGTTAAACCGTTATAAAAACTGTTCTTTAAGCAATATTTCAAGTTTGATGAGATCGCTGGTGAAATTGCGAATGCCTTCGGCCAACTTTTCAGTGGCCATGGGGTCTTCGTTCATGTGCCAGCGAAACTGTGCTTGAGTGAGCGTGTCCCACTGACTGTCTTCACACGTTTGTGAGTCGTCAAGTTGTTGGATGAGTGAGCCGCTGTCCGCGTTTAAGTCTTCTAATAATTGCGGGCTAATCGTGAGCTTATCGCAGCCAGACAGCGCTTCAATCTCCCCTGTATTTCGAAAGCTTGCGCCCATGACGATGGTTTTATAATGGTAGGTTTTAAAGTAGCGGAATATATTGGTTACCGACACCACACCTGGGTCAAGATGACTTTCATAAGACGTTTTACCTTCTGCCTTTTTGTACCAATCTAAAATTCGACCTACAAAAGGGCTGATGAGCGTTATATTCGATTGAGCACAGGCAACGGCTTGAGCCATGCTAAATAAAAGGGTGAGATTACAATGAATGCCTTCTTCTTCAAGTACTTTAGCAGCTTGAATGCCTTCCCAAGTGGAGGCGATTTTAATTAAAATGCGTTCGCGGTGAACGCCTTCAGATTCATAAAGGGCGATTAACTGGCGAGCTTTATGAACGGTGGCAATGGTGTCAAAGGAAAGTCGAGCGTCTACCTCGGTGGATACATAACCGGGTACGGTTTTTAATATTTCAACCCCCAGCTTAACCGATACCATGTCTAGTGTGTTTTCTAATACCTCACCAGGCTGTTGTTTAGCCCAGTTGGCCGCATCTTGAATGATTGATTGATACTGTGGGAGCTGAGCGGCTTTATAAACCAAAGAGGGGTTGGTGGTGGCATCTTGAGGCTGGTAAAGTTTAATGGCCTCGATGTCGCCGGTATCGGCCACGACAGAAGTCATTTTTTTCAGTTGTACTAGCTTGTTCATTTTAGGCCTACTATTCCATGTCACTTAACAGTGGCAGCTTTCTTCTGGTGGCTGCCTTGCGGTTACTTTGTGGAATATGGCCAATAATGTCAAATTCATTATTGGCCTATTCGTGCTTGATGGCGGTTAGGCGGGGCTTAATTGTGAAATGTCATCAGGCATAAAGGCGAGTGCACTTTCTAATACGTCAATACTGGCGGTTTTCTTGTAAGCTTCTTCGCTTAAATGCCGCCTAAATTGTCGGCTGCCGGGCAGGCCATTAAATAGACCCAGCATATGACGAGTGATGTACGCTAACTTACCGTCTTGGCTTAGGTGCTGCTCTATATAAGGATACATATTCCTTACCACCTGCTTCAAATCTACATTTCTTTTATCTAGCCCATAAAACTCATGATCCACCTCTAACAGTAATGAAGGATTATGGTATGCCTCACGACCTATCATCACACCATCTGTGTAATCTAAAACGCCGTGCATTTGCTCAATGGTTGCCAGTCCACCATTTAGAATGATTTCTAGATTTGGAAAATCTTCTTTTAGTTTTTTAACCACTTCATATTTTAAAGGGGGGATTTCTCGATTTTGTTTAGGCGATAAGCCCTGCAATATGGCTTTACGGGCGTGAACAATGAAGGTCTGGCAGCCAGTATTGGCGACTGTGCCTACAAAATCCGCCAGCTCTTCGTAAGAATCTTGGTCATCAATGCCAATTCTGTGCTTGATGGTGACAGGAATGTCCACAGCATCTTGCATGGCCTTTATGCAGTCAGCCACCAATGGCGCGTGGGCCATTAAAATAGCACCAATTAAATTGTTTTGTACGCGATCACTTGGGCAGCCGGCGTTCAAATTCACTTCATCGTAGCCAAAATCTTGGGCAATTTTCGCACACTGTGCTAATTCATCAGGTTTGCTGCCGCCAAGTTGAAGGGCCACAGGGTGCTCTTCTTCATTATAGCGAAGGAAGCGCTCTGGTCCGCCCTTACCGTGAATAATGGCGCCAGTGGTGACCATTTCAGAATAAACAAAGGTATTTTGGCTTAGAGTGCGCCAAAAATAGCGACAGTGGCGGTCACTCCAATCCATCAGCGGTGCCGTGCAGAAGCGGTGAGTGCCTGTTGATTGTGAGGGGCCTGTATTCATGGTGCCTGTGGATGCTTGTGTCATTTATTCGGGTCTGCCTGTTACTGCTGGGCTGTATTTGTCTGAATTGTCAGAAAGCGGCAATCTAATTGTCAGTGTTTTACACTCATTAATTGATTTTACCTAGAGTTTGAATTGTAACATGGTGAGTCTTAGAGGTGGATTGTTAACTCTGTACAGTAATAGTTTGAATGGGGCGAGGTTTATCAATATTGGGCTAAGACGTAGAACCGGCGTTCTAAGGGCTGAGGTGAGGTTAGTCTATAATCTATGGGTACCGCTTAAGTAGGTTGCAGCGATGCTTATTTTAAAGCCTTTTTGCTTAATCTGTCTGTTTTCAGCCAGTTATTTTTTGAGTGCTGAAACTCTGAAATTAGGTGTGGGACAAGATCTTCCGCCCTATGTATTAAGGGACAGTAACAGTGGTATTGAATTAGACATTGCAAGAGAAGCCTTGTTAATTAAGGGGCATAAAATTACCCCTGTGTATTTGCCGTTTGGTAGAGTGATGCTGGCCTTAGAAAATGGCGATGTAGATGCAGCACTGACGGTGAATGAAGACTCTGGCATTGCAGGCATTCACTACTCCAATGCTCATATTACTTACCAGAATGTTGCCATTGCCTTGAAACAGCAAGGGTTCAAGATTAATAGCATTTCCTCCCTTACAGACTATTCAGTTTTAGCCTTCCAATACGCATCACTTTATTTGGGGAGTGAGTTTGAAACGATGGCTAACCAGAACCCTAAGTATTCAGAAAAAGGACAGCAAAATATACAGGTTTCAATGCTTTATTTAAAACGCGTTCAGGTGGTGATAATGGATTTAGCCATTTTCAAGTATTTTAAGAAATTAGAATCCCGAGTTAATACGGGTGCAGCGATTGATGTGTTTAAAATTTTCCCCCCCACGCCCTACAAGGTTGGCTTTCGGAATGTTAAGTTTAAAAAGGACTTTGATATAGGTTTGTCTGATCTGAAAAAGAGTGGTCGTTATGATGAAATTATTAAAAAATATGTAGATTGAAAAATACTTTGTTAGTCTGTTTAAGTCTGCATTTAGAATCTAGATTTACATCACTGCATTTGAAATGAAAAACAATGCACATATTCTGGGGATAACTTGGTGGAAAAGAATCTTAAGGCCTTTAAATACAGTGAATGCTTTAAAATGAGTGAATATTGCTCAGAATTTATGGAAGCGTATTAATTTATTGAATTTCATTTCTTGGCAATAAATTATTTCTTTTTTAAATATTTTTTATTATAAGTGTCATTGATAGAAAATTTATTCGGTCGTACTGAGATTAGTATTGTTAGGGGATGTGGATATCTCAATGGAGAAATGTGTGCCCATGTGAGAATCTAACAGAGATATTTTCCCGTCAAGAATTTGCGTGATAATATTATAAACAAGATGTAATCCTATGCCTGCCTGCCCTTTAATTCTACCTGTCGTGACAAAGGGTTCAAATATGACATCTTTAATCTCTTCTGCTATGCCAACGCCTTCATCTCGGTAATCGATGTAAAGTTTTTCTTCGCCTTCAATCACACTAATGTAAATGTTGCCCGATTCATGAGGGAAACCATGTTCGAGGCTATTGCGAACAAGTTGTTCTATGACTGTTTTTAAAGAATCAGAATACGAATTAATTTCAATGTCTTGAGCGTAGAGTAAAACTAAGTTAACGGATTGTTCATTAAGGGCGCCACTCAGATCCTGCTCAATTTCTTTGACTAAGTTGACCAAACTAAAACGGCTAGTGGATTGACCTTGAGTATTTACGGCTAGCTGTTTAAAGCTAGATACTAGGGATTTAGATTTAGACAAATTACTATCCATTAACACAACGGTTTCTGCTATCGATTTAAGACAATTGTCAAAAGAAGTTCGAGTCATGGATCCCCCTTCTACTTGGCTTGTGATGTCTTCTATTATTTCATTTAAAAGGCTCTGGGCCGTAATGCAAACGCCTAGGGGAGTGTTAAGTTCATGTGCTACCCCAGCCACGAGCTGACCCAGTGCGAGCATTTTTTCACTTTCCACTAATTTCGATTGGGTGTCTTTTAGTTGATCCATGGCTTGTACTAGATTTTCAGTACGCTTTGAAACTCTATTTTCTAAATCGTGATTGGTTAATGCGAGTTTTTTATTGGCGACCTCTAATTGTTGGTTGCTATTTACCAGTTCAGAATTGGCAATAATAAGTTCAGCTTGTATTTTTTCAATGGTAGAGGTGGCGTCCAATTGGTTAACCCTAAGGGTGTTAATGGCATTTGATACTTTTGCTATTTCATCTTTGCTGTCTTTTTTTCTGTCCAGTGTGAGAGGGGTTCGAATATCTAGGCCATTAGCCCAGCTAGCCATTTTATGCAGATGCTTGGTAACCAGATTATTGACCAATATCAAAATAAAAAATGAGACGATTAAGGTTTTGACAAATTGTGTAACTAAAATTAGCGTGCCTTTATCTAGTAAGTTAGAGTAAATGTATTGTTGATCTACAATAATAATTAGCTCTCCCATCTTGTAAGGGGTGCTGTTATCTACGTCTTGAAATTCTAGAGGGTATTTGTATTGCTGGGTGAGGGTGCTAGCGCCTCTATTACCCATCTCTTGTTTCTGGTCTTTTGATTGTATGCCAGCATAGATAACATTTGGAAAGCTGAGTATGCCATGTAACTGCAGCTCTATGGTTTCTGAATTGTAGTGCCAAAGCCCATAACCTAAAGCATCCACATAGCCTTTATTAAGCTGCTCTAAATTTTTTGATTGGGCATTAAGCTGCTCAAGGTAATCTGTGTAAAGCACAACCGAGGAAGTGATAATGGTGATTAAGAAACTAATGACTAAAATGTTTATCAGTAGCTTTTTGGCGATACTGCTTTCAATTTGATTTGTGAAATAGTGAAAATTCACGATTAAGTCCCTAGATGAAAACCATCCGTATTCACTCTAAAGCCTAGGAAACTTACCCGTGAACGCAATTTTTTGCAAGGATGATTTAGAACGGCTATAACTGCCAAGAGTAGATAAGTGCAGATATCCCCGGTGCCATGTAATTGTAGGAAACAGCCGAACGCCCAAGCTTAAACGTAAGGCCTGCAATAGGAATGGGTAATACTTTCTTTCCTTTACTAAGACTGGCCATTTGCATGATAAGGGCCGGGCGGTAGCCGTAAGTGATGTTCATGCCGGTTTCTAGGCTTACCGTGTCATTAAAACGGTATCTAAGTACGCCAATTAAACAATGGGTTTGTTCATAAAAGCTATTTTTAAAAGTGCAGGCCCCCACCGCGTAAGTAGAAGTGCTGTACATATAGCCTATGAGTCGACTGGCTTCGGGCCCTCCTTGATTAAGCGGGCGCATTCGTTTGTAGTTATTGCCCTGTGCATTGTAATCTTTGTAATTCTTATAACCATAATGGTCACTGTACAGGCCTAGCAGAATGGTGTGTTCGGCGTATGAGGCTTCGTTTGTTAAAATGATCAACACTAATACTAAGTATTTCATTCGCCAGTTAAACTTCATAATTGACCGGAGTATGTATATTTATTCTAGAATAGAAATGCTTAATTGACCTGTTTTACATTTTGATTTTTTCGGATGTTAATGCAATAGGTGCTTGGCTCTAGCGTATATTTTAGATAAATCAATGGGGGGTATTTAATGGAAGAAAATGTTGAGCAATTAATTAGGCAGCTGAATTTAGAGGAGCACATTGAAGGGGGCTATTATAAAAGAAGCTACTGCGCTAACGCTTCTATAATTGAAAGCTCTGACCAGGCGCTTGCCTCAAGTATTTATTACTTGTTAACAAATAATAATAGAGTGGGTCATTTTCATAAAAATAAGTCAGACATTTTACATTTTCATCATGGCATTGGGGTGATTCGGTACTATTTAGTGACTGAGCAAGGGCATCTTACAGTGGTTGAAATGGGCAGTAACCTTAATAAAGGTCAGCAATTGCAGTTAATAGTGCCAGGAGGCATCTGGAAAGCCAGTGAGCTAATTGAAGGGAGTATGGGGCTTATCAGTGAGGTGGTGATTCCTGAATTTCGCTTTGAAGACATGGTGTTGGCTAAAGTTAATGATATGGCTTCATGGAATGTGGATAAAGAAGCCTTAAAGCACCTTGTAAAATGAACCCCCTAAATTGAAAATCATGGAACCTATCTTTGTAAGTCTTATCTACAGGTACACAATATATTAATAATAAAAGCAGGATGGACTATGAATCAGTTAAAGCGTGGTGTCTTAGGAGGTTTGTGCATGTTGAGCGCCTTGGCGTGGGCCGATGAGCCAACACAGCATAAGGTTATCCCTATAGTGGCGCATTTAGAGGGGGTGGGCAGCGTAGCAGGTGTCGGTTTACAAAGCGAAAAGGTGGGTGAGGCGGACTATAAAACAACCGCTGGGCTCGTCATTGGAGACATTGAAGGAGGGGCTTTTAATATTAGTGATATTTCTGCATTTAAAGGAAAACTGTCGTTTTCTACCTTTGCAGTCACCAATGCTGAAGTAGAGACCCAATACAGCAGAGGCACGGAGATAGGCACACAATACCAGCAAGAATTAAGTGGTGTGGGTCAATTTGCGAACTTAAAAACGCATTTTAACCAGCAGCAATACTGGTATGCCAATTTAGGCATGACATTAGTGTCTTTTGGTGATTATTCCACTTCCAGTGGAGAAGTGATTGGCCTAAATGATGAAGGGCTGCATGATGTGTTTTCAACGTTAGTGTCCATAGGGGTTGCCACTGATGAACGTGATTCTTTTGGTGATGAATCAGGTCTATTGGCGTCAGTAGAGCTTGCTGGGTTCTTGTTTAGACCAGGGCAAAGTGATCAAGGACAGCTGAATTATGCATCAAGTTATACGTGGGCATTTGAGGGACAAAACACAGTAACAGCCTACGCCAGAGGCAGTCATGGTTTTGTGTTGGCTAAAAAATCGGATTATGACGAAGTAGATGAAGTCTTAGCGGAGTTAAATGGCCAATGTCCAACGTTAGGCACAGAGGTTGCGCAAAATAATTGCTCAGTGCTTGAACTAGAATTAGCTCAATATATTGTTGATTCTAATAATAAAGGGAATGCTCAGGCCCTTGGCGGGGCTTACGGTTTAAGAAGCTATAATGAGCAGTACGTGAAGGCGGCCAATACTTTTTTACAGGGAATCGAGGGAACAATAAGTCTGCCGTTATCGGTAGGAGAGGGGAATCGCTTAGAGCTCATTTCGTTTATGGAAAGTGCGCAAGCCAGCGATCGCTTAGCGGAATTGTTTGATGATTCACTTTACAGCGTAGGGGTTGGAGCGCGTCTGAATGTTAAAGATACGCCCATTCGTTTAGAGGTGGCGCGGGGCAGTGATGACACAGAGGCTTGGTTTTTTACGGCCGGTAAAAAGTGGTAAGAGATCTTTTACATCGCGCTATTTTCTTTAAATAATTTATTAAAGAGTGGGGCAGAAAGTGGGCGGCTGAAATGATAACCTTGGCAAATATCACAGCCCATTTTCTCAAGTAAATCTTTGGTGTGTTCTGACTCAACCCCTTCTGCCACCACCTTTAGGCCTAAGTTATGGGCCATTTGAATGGCGGTTTGTACCAGTACTTGGTTTTCTTTATCACTTTCCAAATTGAGAATAAACGCTTTATCAATTTTCAATTCACTGGCGGGTAATTTTTTAAGGTAAGCCAAATTACTGTAGCCAGTGCCAAAGTCATCAATCGCAATATGAAACCCCATTCCACTTAGGCTCCATAGGTTTTTAAGGGCGTGGTGAGTGTCGGTCATCATTTGCGACTCGGTAATTTCAAGCACCATGTTTTTAGCTAAGTTTAAATTCTCTTTTAGTATAATGTTTACTCCTGCAATGAACTTGTTGTCTTGTAAATTAAGGGCGCTAATGTTGACTGAAAGCAGGAAGTCGGGGTTGGTTTTTATCCATTCTTTAAGTTGCAATATGCTGGTTTTCAACACCCACAAACTTAATGCTTGAATGACACCTGTTTTTTCTGCTACGCGAATAAATTCATCAGGCATCAGTAATCCATGTTCTTCATGGGGCCAGCGTATTAAAGCTTCCGCACCTATGTATTTGCCATCTTTTGTGTTGACTAGGGGTTGATAATGCAAAGAAAGGGCGTTCTGACCAATGGCACGTTTTAATTCGCTCATTAAGTTGAGCCTGCGCTCATTGTACGGATTGTCATTGGAGTGATACTGAACGATTTTCCTGCCAGTTTTTTGCGCACTGTCTAGAGCAATACTGGCGTGTCGAATGAGTTCATCTGCATGGTCACCATTTTCAGGGTAATTTGCATAAGCGCAATGTACATATGGATCTATCTCCATGTCGTCAATGACCAGTGGACGGTTAATGGTGCTCAAAAGATGCTCCAGTTGAGTGCTAAATAGCCCTTTTTCAGGGTTACTAATGAGAAAAGCATGGGTGCTGGTACCCAAGGTGGCAACATAAAAGTTTTCTTTCATTTCAATGATTTCGATGTTTTTCATGGCTTGCACTTCACTATTTAAACGCATACCAAATGTCTCTAGGGTTTCGTTGCTCATGTTTCTGCCCAATGTTTTATCTATTTCCTGTAAGCGAGACAAGCGCAAAAGTACCAGTGTACTTTCGTAAGGTGTTTTCTTAAAAAAAAGGTTTAACCATTGTTCTAAGAAGCTGCGATCGGGTAGGCCTGTGACTTTGTTATGAGTGGTTTTATAAATGATGTCTCGGTGTAATTTAGATATTTCTTCATTTCCTTGAATGCTGAGTTGCTGTGCCTGTATTCGAGTTTCTTTTTCCATGTGAATTCTTCGTGCTAATGCGGTGGCAAAAATTAGTAGCTCTAATGCCGAGCCAATTTGAATGGCACTGTTGCTTATTTGGTTAAAGGGTATAAAACCAAGCTTCGCTGCGATAAAAATGCTAACGCCAGTAAATAGGCAAAGCCAAGCGATAATATAAAATTTGCCTTCAGTATTTTTTTTAACATTAAAAATACCAATAAAAAAGCAAGCAGGAATGATAATTAGAGACGTGTATATCGTGACGGCAAGAGCGGATTGAAAGCTTAGAATTGTGCACGCTAATAACGTTATTACTGGAATCGTGATAAAGGCGCCCAGTACATTACATGACCAAGTGAACGGTTTTACTTTTAAAAACATAAGATTAAAAAAAGCAGTTAAGGCAATTGTGGTGTTGGCTAGAAAGACTTGTGACCAATTATGCAAAAATGGTGAAAATGGGTATAGGTATTCAAATAATATAGCGTGTTGCGTGGTGATGAGTAAAGCGAAGCTGCTGGCATAAAAAGCGTAAATCAAATAGATCTTTTCGCGAATAAAAATGAAAACCAAAAAATTAAAAGCTGCGCAACTTAATATTAACCCTAGATAAAAAAAGTTAATGCTGGATTGTAGGCGGTAGTGTTTTTGAAAGCCGTTGTTAGACCATAAAATCAACTCTGTTTGAACGGGGGCATTACTTTGAATCTTAATTAACCATGTTTTTACACTTTCGCCATTTACAGTAATGGCATTTACAAAGTTAGGGTGTGAGAAATTTCGTGACGAGAATTTTAAACTGTCTCCAGATGCCATGATAGGGGTAACTCGATGACCATCTATTACTTGGTATAGGTTTACGTAGTCTAAAAGAGGGTAATTAATGTCCAGTAATCGTTGTATGGGTTGTTTGGTTGAATTTTGAAGTGTGAGTCTTACCCAAACCGTAGATTGCGTGTAGCCTAGGTTAATAGAGTTTTGCTGCTTTTTTAGCCACTTGTCTGGAGGGGCCCTTAAGGCGCTTTCAGGGTCATATTGATTGTTGCTGTCTATGAATAGTTCAAAATCGTTAATAATCTGCTTTTCTTGGGTGCTAATTTCTATCCCTAAGCAGCAATGGCTGACCAATATCAAAATGCTTAGTAGTAATAGAGGCATCGTGTGAAAGGCTGAATGATGGCTTTCAATAAGCATAGCCTAGTTGAAAATATTGGCCAAAAAGGTCGATAGGGCCTATTATCCGCATTTTCCCGTTTTATCTTATTTTCAGGAAGTTCCATGACTGTACGCACCCGAGTAGCTCCTTCTCCAACAGGTGATCCTCATGTAGGCACAGCGTTTATCGCTTTGTTCAATTTGGCGTTTGCTCGCCAACACGGTGGTCAGTTCATTTTACGTATAGAAGACACCGATCAGGCTCGCAGTAATGTTGAGTCTGAAAAGGCCATATTTGATAGCTTGCGCTGGCTGGGTCTAGAGTGGGATGAAGGTCCTGATATGGGTGGCGAGAAAGGCCCTTATCGCCAAAGTGAGCGCAGTGAAATATACGCTCAGCACGTGCAATTACTGCTTGATGCAGGCCATGCTTTTAAATGCTATCGAAGTGCTGAAGAATTAGATGCTCTAAGAGCACAAAAGAAAGAAGCCGGGGGCTTTTCAGCGCTTAAGTACAGTGATCTGGCATTGCCTCAAGATGTGGCGGCTCAGCGTGAACAGGATGGCGCTAAATATGTGGTGCGCATGCATGTTCCAGAAGAGGGTGTTTGTACGTTTAAAGACATGTTACGTGGCGATATAGACATGGATTGGGGCATGATCGATTGCCAGATTCTCATGAAGTCTGATGGCATGCCTACTTATCACCTAGCGAATGTAGTAGACGATCATTTAATGGAGATCAGCCATGTAATTCGTGGCGAAGAATGGCTAAGTTCCGCCCCTAAACATCAGTTATTGTACAAATACTTTGGCTGGGACATGCCTGAGCTATGCCATATGCCGCTGCTTCGTAACCCAGATAAGTCTAAATTAAGTAAGCGTAAAAACCCCACTAGCATTATGTACTATCACCGCATGGGGTTCATGCCTGAAGCAGTATTGAACTATCTTGGGCGAATGGGCTGGTCAATGCCTGATGAATCCGAGAAATTTAATCGTGACCAAATGTTTAGTAATTTTGATATTCAGCGCGTTTCTCTAGGGGGGCCTATATTTGATCAAGAAAAGCTCTCTTGGTTGAATGGGCAGTGGATTAAGGAATTAACGGAAGAAGAATTTATGCAGCGCTATGTGGATTGGGGGGTAAATAAATCTTACCTTCAGCCTGCCGTGGCCCATATTCAACCAAGGATCAGTACCTTTAGCGATGTATTGCCTTTGGCTGGTTTCCTTTTGAGCCCGAACCCAGAAATAGAAGTTGCTTCATTCACTCATAAAACTCTAGAAAATGAACAGATAGTAAAGATTTTGCAAGTGGGCCTATGGCAACTTGAAGCCATTCGCCATTGGGATAAAGAGAATATAGAGAAGCGCCTTTTTGCTTTGGCAAATGTCATGGATGTTAAAATTCGTGATTTTCTATTCCCGTTTTTTGTAGCCATCGCCGGCACACCAGCGTCATTTTCGGTTTTAGATTCCATGGCTATTATGGGGCCGGATCTAAGTCGCGCGCGAGTAAGAAGTTCGGTTAACTTGCTAGGTGGTGTCTCTAAAAAGGCCATGAAGAAGTTAGAAAAAGAATATCGTGCCATTTCTCAGAAAATTGATTCATTACTCGCTGGTGAATAGCTAAAGGGACCTTAGATAATGGCTATTTATCCGGTGGTACTGGCAGGTGGGAATGGTACTCGGCTATGGCCATTATCTCGGGCTAATCACCCTAAACAATTCTTAGATTTATTGCAGCAAGGAGAAACTTTGCTGCAAGCTACCATCTCCCGTGCGAAAGCTTGCTCGTCAATCTCCCCCTTGGTGATCGCTAATCAGCATCATCGATTTTTAGTCAATCAGCAAATTTTAGAAACCAGCACACCGTGCGATATTGTATTAGAACCTTTAGCCAAAAATACAGCAGCGTCTATTTTGATCGCTTGCTTGAGGGTATTGACGGTTAATCCATCTGCTACCTTGCTCATACTGCCAAGTGACCACTATATTTCTGATGTTGATGAGTTTTCAAACGCTATTAAATTTGCTGAGAAGGCATTGGCTGATGATGAAATAATATTGTTAGGCGTAAAGCCTGATCGGCCTGCCACTGAATATGGTTACCTTGAGATGGCCTGTGGAGCTGAATTGGTTGAGGTGAAGGCATTTGTTGAAAAACCAGACGCAGATGCGGCTCAAGGCTATATGAATTCTGGAAGCTACCATTGGAATTCTGGTATCGTTATTTCCAAAGCTCAGCACCTACTGGAACAATTTACTAGGCTTCAACCTGAGTTACACAGGTGTGTAGCACTGGCCTATGACCAGCGAAGCACTTTATTTGATGATTGTTTAATTGGAGAAGCTTTAGAGTGCTGTGAATCCATCTCTTTTGATTACGCTATTCTGGAAAAAACACAAAGTATACGTGCAATAAGCTTTGAATGTGAATGGGATGATTTAGGCAGTTGGGCCAGCCTCTTAAAAAGAAGAGTGAAACTTGGCTTAGCTGAATCTTTTATACCCCCTAAAAAAGCCAATTTATTTTTAGGGGTAGATGATTTAATTGTCGTAGATGAAGATGATTTACTATTAGTGGCTAACCCAGATTCCTTATCTGATATGAGTGGAGTTACCCAAAAGCTAATAGATATGGGGCGTTTAGATTTATTAAACCGTTTAGATGTTTCAAGGCCTTGGGGCACCTTTAAGGTTTTATCTCAAGGCAATAACTTTCTAGTAAAAGAGTTATGTGTTGTTCCTCATTCTCAAATTTCATTGCAAAGTCATCAGCATCGTTCTGAACACTGGGTGGTGGTTGAGGGGCAAGGGGAAGTGGAATTAAATGGTCATTTGCAATTATTGACTCAAGGGCATTCTATTTCAATTGATGTAAATGATCATCACCGGCTTTCCAATCGAACAGATAAGCTCTTAAGAATAATAGAAGTACAGGCGGGCACACATCTTAGCGAAAATGATATTGTTCGCTATGAAGATAAGTATGATCGGCATTTAAAATAAAATATAACTTTCTTATTGGAATACTATAAACAGCATGTTAATTCCCAATCAAATTAAAGAGCGCGCAGGCAAAATCAGGCTACTGGTTTTGGATGTTGATGGCGTGTTAACGGATGGTACTTTGGTTTATGGGGCCAACGGTGAAGAAGTTAAACACTTCAATGTTAAAGATGGGGTGGGCATTAAGTTGTTGGCCTATTACGATATCGCAGTTGCCATTATTAGCGCTAAGGATTCATTGCCCCTTAAAAAGCGCATAGCCGATCTATCTATTACACATGTTTATACAGGCTGTAAGGATAAGTTGAAGGCACTTGATGAATTAAAAGATCTGTTGGCCATTGATTATTCTGAGGTGGCCTATTGTGGTGATGATGTCATTGATTTAAAAGTAATGAAACAGGTTGGATTGGCTGTTGCGCCTCAAGACGCTTATCATTTAGTAAAAGATCATGCCCATATCGTGACCCAAGCTTTAGGTGGCAAGGGTGTGGCAAGAGAAGTGGCTGACATATTGCTATCTAGTCGCATGAATTTACAAGATGCTTATGTAAAAGCCATGCTGCCTGAATTTGAAGAAGCCTTTAAGAAGTCATAATTAGCCTGTTAGATATTTAGGAAAATTAAGTGTCAGAATATAAAATAGTGATTCCCGCTCGATACGGTTCAAGTCGCCTGCCTGGTAAGCCCCTAATTGACTTGGCCGGCAAGCCTATGGTTCAACATGTGTATGAAAGGGCGTTGGCCACCGGTGTAAAAGAAGTGGTGATTGCCACCGATGATCAGCGTATTTACGACGCAGCCATAGAGTTTGGTGCAGATGTGGTGATGACTCGAGTCGATCATGAAAATGGAACAGAGCGAATTGCAGAAGTGGCAAAATTGCGATGCTGGGATGACGACGTGGTGATTGTTAATTTACAAGGGGATGAGCCTCTTATTCCTAAGCAACTGATTGAATTAACTGCAAATGGTTTATTAAATAACCCTGAAGCCGGTATGTCTTCTTTGTGCGCACCTGTTACTTTGGCTCATGATGCGTTTGATCCAAATGTGGTGAAAGCGGTATTGGATAATCGAGGATTTGCCATGTACTTTAGCCGAGCTTCTATTCCATGGGATCGTGATTTATACAAGATGGGTCTTAATGAAGTGACTCAGAAAAGTGCAGTTTATCGGCACATAGGTATGTATGGCTATAGGGTGTCATTTTTAAGGCAATACGAAAATATGGAAGTGACCCCATTAGAACGAGCAGAATCTTTGGAGCAACTGAGGGCGTTATGTTATGGCGTAAAGATTCATATGTCTGTTATTGATGAACCCCCTGGCCATGGGGTAGATACGCCAGAGGATGCTGTTCGTGTTGAATCACTGCTAAAAGATTTAAATTAGCGTTAGTTGTGAGGCACTGTTTAATGGTCTTCGTTTACCCAGTAAAGCCAATAATGTGTTATTTAGCAGAGCCAGTACTTCGAGATCGTGTTGCTGTTGGTTTGATAGCAATTTCGCGTTGATGGTAATACTTTGGTAGTTTTGGCTGCTAATAGCGGTTTTCAAAGCAGAGTAAACATGATTATTTTGCTTTGGGTGAAGCATTAATACGCGGTCTTGTTCAGCGCTGGGTAGGGTTTTAATTTGATTGGTTTGCTGGGAGGTTGGGGCAACCCAAAGCTTCCAGTAGTGACGAGCTGGCTCTGGTGGTTGTTTAAGAAGTGCGCTCATTACATTACCTGTCTAAGTGTTGAAATGTACTGTATATCTGTACAGTACTGATAATAAAAACAGATGTAAAGTGGTGTTTTGTATAAAAGATGGTCGCTTTTTGCCATTAACCGCCAGATTCCTCTAAAAACTGCTTGATTCCAGCCAAACAGATCAATAGAGTAGCCAATCCTGAAATTCACTAGCTTCTGTATATGTGTGTGAGGCATTCATGCAAGTTTCCGTAGAAACATTGGCAGGCTTAGAACGTAAGCTTGTTATCGACATCCCAGCCGTTGACGTAGAGCAAGAAATTGCTAAACGCCTACAGCAAGTATCCCATACCGCCCGTATTGATGGCTTTCGTAAGGGTAAAATACCCATGCGTGTCATTAAGCAACGTTATGGTAAAGGTGTGCGCCAAGAAGTACTGGGCGAACACATGCAGCAAAGTTTTGTTAAAGCTGTCACTCAAGAAAAGCTGAACCCAGCGGGCATGCCAAATGTTGTGCCTTTGGTTGACGAAGAAGGCAAAGACTTTCAATTCTCGGCCACATTTGAGATCTACCCAGAAGTAGAAATCAAAGGTTTAGAGAATATCGAAGTTGAACAGCTAACTGCTAATGTAAGCGACTCAGACATGGACACCATGTTAGATGTATTACGTAAGCAGCAAGCCAGTTTTGCAGAAACCGATCAGCCAGCTAAAGACGGCGACCGTGTTAAGCTTGATTTTGACGGCTATGTAGACGGCGAAGCATTTGCCGGTGGTAAAGCTGAAGATCACAGTTTAACTCTTGGCTCTAAGGCTATGATTCCTGGTTTTGAAGATCAAATTGTTGGCATGAAAGCCGGCGATGAAGGTTCGATTACTGTGACTTTCCCTGCTGATTACCAAAGTGAAGATCTTCAAGGTAAAGAAGCTGAATTTAAGATCAAGATTGGTACTGTTGAAGTAGCTGAATTGCCTGAGCTTAATGAAGAATTCTTTACTAAGTTTGGCGTAGAAGCTGATAACGAAGACGCTTTCCGTGTTGAAGTTCGTAAGAATATGGATCGTGAGCTTAAGCAAGCTATTCAGCGTCAAAACAAAAACCAAGTTTTAGATGGTTTGTTAGGCGAGAATGACATCGATGTGCCAACACCTTTGATCGATCAAGAGATTCAGCGTCTTGAAGAGCAAGCTTTCCAGCAATTTGGTGGTGGTCAAGAATTCAAGCCAGGCATGCTTCCAAGAGAATTGTTCCTTGATCAAGCTGGCCGTCGTGTTAAATTAGGCCTTCTAATTAACGCTTCTATCGAACAGTTTGAAATTAAGGCTGGCGAAGAAAAAGTTGAAGCGCTAATCGAAGAGATGGCTTCAACCTATCAAGACCCTGAGCAGGTTAAAGAGTTTTACAACTCTAACAAAGAACAGCGTGCTCAACTTGAAGCGCTAGCTTTAGAAGAAGCTGTGGTTGATTTGATACTTTCTAAAGCGAAAGTGAGTGAAAAAGAAAGTAGTTATGAAGAAGTGATTAAGACGGCCAATAGCGCCCAATAATCAAAATAGGTGCCCTAAAAGCACGATTCAGACTACACTTCTAGACAGCTGTTACCATTGGGTGCAGCTGTTTTTTGTGATGTCGTTGACGGAGATAACGAATGAATGACCTAATGGCCGATCAGGGCTCAGCTCTTCAAATGTCCGGCCTTGTACCAATGGTAGTCGAGCAGACTGCTCGCGGTGAGAGATCTTATGATATTTACTCTCGACTGCTAAAAGAACGCGTGATCTTTTTGGTAGGGCAAGTTGAAGACCATATGGCCAACCTTATAGTGGCCCAGCTTTTGTTCTTAGAAGCTGAAAATCCAGATAAAGACATCCATTTATATATCAACTCTCCTGGTGGCTCTGTAACAGCAGGCATGTCAATTTATGACACAATGCAGTTCATAAAGCCTAAGGTGAATACGATTTGTATTGGGCAAGCTTGTAGTATGGGAGCCTTCTTGTTGGCAGCTGGAGAAGAGGGTAAGCGTTATTGCTTGCCGAATTCTCAGGTGATGATCCATCAGCCAAGCGGCGGTGCTCAAGGACAGGCTACTGATATCCTTATTCATGCTGAAAATATTAAGAGCACGAAGGATAGGTTGAATCAGATTTTGGCAAAACATTGTTCCAAGTCTGTAGAAGATGTTGCAGCGGATACTGAACGTGATAACTTCATGAGTTCAGAGCAAGCACTTGAGTACGGTATTATCGATGAAGTGCTCGAAAAACGCCCAGTATAAGCTTTAATTTATAGGCGTCTAAGTGATTACCAGCATTACTGCTGGTGTTTTAAATTTAGCAGTGGATTCATGAGGAAGTCGAATGAGCGACGAATCAAATGGTAAAGGCGACGATAAGGGCAAGCTTTTGTATTGTTCTTTCTGTGGTAAAAGCCAGCATGAGGTAAAAAAGCTCATTGCAGGCCCAAGTGTCTTTATTTGTGATGAGTGTGTAGATCTTTGCAACGATATTATTCGCGAAGAGGTACAAGAGGCACAGGGTGAGTCGTCTTCTGATCGCTTGCCTACACCTAAAGAAATTAAAGAGACTTTGGGTGAGTATGTAATTGGCCAAGACCGCGCGAAAATTGTCCTTTCTGTAGCGGTATACAATCACTATAAGCGTTTACGTCATGGCGATAGTAATAAAGCTGCCACAGAATTAACAAAAAGTAATATTTTGTTAATTGGCCCTACGGGTAGCGGCAAGACTTTATTGGCTGAAACCCTAGCGCGTTTATTGAATGTGCCTTTTACTATTGCCGATGCGACCACGTTAACCGAAGCGGGTTATGTGGGTGAAGATGTTGAAAATATTATTCAGAAGTTGTTGCAGAAGTGCGATTACGATGTTGAGAAGGCGCAGCGCGGCATAGTTTATATTGATGAAATTGACAAAATCTCTCGTAAATCTGACAACCCATCTATTACGCGAGATGTAAGTGGTGAGGGTGTTCAGCAGGCCTTGCTAAAGCTAATTGAAGGAACGGTTGCATCAGTTCCTCCTCAAGGTGGTCGTAAGCATCCTCAACAAGAATTTTTGCAGGTTGATACTGCTAATATTCTATTTATTTGTGGTGGTGCTTTCTCTGGAATGGATCAGATAATTCGTGATCGAACAGAGAAGAGCAGTATTGGATTTAATGCTATCGTGAAAGCGAAGGACGACACTAAAAACGTGGGTTCATTATTAAAAGATATTGAGCCTACTGATTTGGTTAAATATGGGTTAATTCCTGAGTTCATTGGCCGATTACCTGTATTGGCAACTCTTGAAGAGTTGGATGAAGAAGCGTTAATTCAAATTTTAACTGAACCCAAAAATGCATTGGTTAAGCAATACCAGGCGCTTTTCGAAATGGAAGGGGTTGAGTTAGAGTTTAGAGAAAGCGCGTTATCGGCTGTGGCTCTAAAGGCAATGGAGCGTAAGACAGGTGCTCGAGGCCTGCGTTCTATAATGGAAGGTGTTTTGCTTGATAGCATGTACCTGATTCCTTCTGAAGAGATGGTGAGCAAGGTCGTCGTAGATGACTCAGTAATAAATGGTGATTCAGAGCCGTTGATGATCTATGAGACGCCAGATGACGCGAAGGTCGCTCCAGATAGTGTCTAAGTTCTAATAAAAAGGGCCCTAAAGGGGCCTTTTTTTTATCTAGCGCTTGTAATTACTTTTGTTTGTCCCCATCTTTAAGGAATGTTTTCGTGCTCAGTTCGCACTAGGTATATATATGACTATAGAAAGATTCCCGTTGTTACCCCTGCGTGATGTTGTTGTTTATCCCCACATGGTTATTCCTTTGTTTGTCGGTCGAGAGAAATCGATTAAGGCATTGGAAGCAGCAATGGATGGAGGTAAAAAAATTCTGTTGGTTGCGCAAAAAAATGCGGCAACTGATGAGCCTGAAGAGGTTGATATTTATGATGTAGGTACAGTGGCCACTGTATTGCAGTTATTGAAGCTTCCTGATGGCACGGTAAAAGTGTTAGTGGAAGGTTTGTATCGGGCTGAGGTGTCTGGCTATGATCAGGTCTCTGAGTACTATCAAGGCGAAGCATCCCCGCTAGAAATAGAATCATTAAATGATCGTGAACAAGGCGTGATGGTTAAAGCGGTTACCCAGCAGTTTGACCAGTTTGTTCAAATGAGTAAAAAAGTCCCTAGTGAGGTGTTGGCTTCAATCGAAGAGATTGATGAGTCAGGCCGGCTCGCCGATACTATTTCAGCTCATCTGTCTCTTAAGTTGGAAGAAAAACAAACTATCCTAGAGATGGTGAGCGAGCGTGAACGCCTAGAGCATATAATGGCGCTTATTGAATCAGAAATAGATTTGCTTGATGTTGAAAAACGTATTCGTGGCCGTGTTAAGAAGCAGATGGAAAAAAGCCAGCGTGAATACTATTTGAATGAGCAGATGAAAGCGATTCAAAAAGAACTTGGGGATATGGATGATGTGCCCAATGAACTAGAAGAGCTGCAGAATAAAATTAATGATTCTGGCATGCCTAAAGAAGCAAAAGAAAAGGCCGAGCAAGAATTATCAAAACTTAAAATGATGTCGCCCATGTCAGCGGAAGCCTCAGTAGTAAGAGGTTATTTAGACTGGATGATCGGGGCACCTTGGAAGTCAAAAAGCAAAGTACGAAGTAATATCGAGCTGGCTCAAGATATTTTAAATGAAGATCATTATGGTCTTGAAGAAGTAAAAGATAGAATTTTAGAATATTTAGCCGTTCAAAAACGCGTTAAAAAATCCACTGGCAACATATTGTGCTTAGTGGGGCCTCCTGGGGTGGGTAAAACTTCTTTGGGTCGCTCTATCGCTAAAGCGACTGGCAGAAAATATGTGCGTATGGCTTTGGGTGGAGTTCGTGATGAAGCTGAAATACGTGGCCATAGAAGGACTTATATTGGTTCTATGCCTGGTAAATTAATTCAAAAGATTTCTAAGGTAGGGGTTAAGAACCCATTATTTTTATTAGATGAAATAGATAAAATGGGCATGGATCATCGTGGTGACCCTGCTTCAGCGCTTCTAGAGGTATTAGATCCTGAACAAAATTCAGCTTTCAGTGATCATTATTTAGAAGTGGACTTTGATTTGTCTGAAGTCATGTTTATTTGTACCGCCAATAGTATGAATATTCCTGCACCACTTTTAGATCGAATGGAAATAATACGTATTCCAGGTTACACCGAAGATGAAAAAGTAAATATCTGCGAGCGTTATCTTCTTCCTAAGCAAATGAAAAGTAATGGCGTGAAAGATAAGGAGCTAGAGCTGCCTCAATCATCCATTAGGCATATTGTTCGTCATTACACTAAAGAAGCCGGTGTTCGTGGTTTAGAGCGTGAGATGGGTAAACTTTGCCGTAAAGTGGTGAAGGAAAATGTATTAAATAAATCGAACGATTTAAGTCCTCTTATTAAGCCTGAATCAATTGAAGAGTTTTTGGGTGTTCAGAAATTCCACTACGGGTTAGTGGAAGATGAAAACCAAGTTGGTCAGGTGACTGGTTTAGCTTGGACATCGGTAGGCGGTGAAACATTAACTATCGAGTCTGTTGTGTCTTCAGGTAAAGGTCGAGTTGTTAAGACTGGGTCTTTAGGTGATGTTATGCAAGAATCCATTCAAGCAGCGTTAACGGTGGTAAAGAGCCGTTCACAAGCGCTAGGCTTGCCCGCTGACTTTTTTGAGAAACATGATTTGCACATTCATGTTCCAGAAGGGGCGACGCCTAAAGACGGCCCGAGTGCGGGTGTGGGTATGGTAACGGCATTAATGTCTGTTATTACCAATACAGAGGTTCGCTCTGATATCGCCATGACGGGAGAAATAACCCTAAGAGGTAAAGTGCTTGCCATTGGTGGCTTAAAAGAAAAACTTTTGGCGGCTCATCGTAGCGGTATAAAAACTGTACTAATACCTCATGAAAACGAACGTGACCTAAAAGATATTCCTGATAATATCAAGCAAGAATTAGAGATTATTCCTGTTAAATGGGTGGATGAAGTCATCGAATCTGCTTTAGTTGGGAATCTTGAAAAAAATGTCGCATCTGTTGTTGAAAAGGAAGCTGCAACCCAGCAAAATCAACCAGGTCGAATGAATACTCATTAAGTTAAAATGAACCTAAGCGGCTTGACACAGAAATTAACGCTGGTATAAATTCCAGCTCTCTGTTTGATGGTCATTGCTACGTCGCTTAGCTATACCAATTTACATCTATAATAACCAATCTTGGTAAGGGGATAAGTGTGAACAAGTCTGAATTAATTGATGCCATTGCTGCTTCTGCGGACATTCCAAAAGCAGCAGCTGGACGTGCACTTGATGCGACAGTTGAAGCCATTACAGGCGCTTTAAAAGAAGGTGACCAAGTGGTTTTGGTTGGCTTTGGTACTTTCTCTGTTAAGGAGCGTGCGGCACGTACAGGCCGTAACCCTCAAACAGGTGAGCCAATTCAAATTGCTGCTGCTAAAGTGCCAGGCTTCAAGCCAGGTAAAGCGCTAAAAGACGCAGTAAACTAGTATTGCTAGATTATTTAACATTTTGTTAGATTAGCTGCATTCTAAAAAGCGCATCACAATCGATGCGCTTTTTTTGCTATCTGGATATAAGAATTCTAAAAAAGGTTGTAGTTTCATGCTTCAAGCTATTCGCGATGGTTCTAAAGGAATTGTTGCCAAAATCATTGTTGGTTTAATTATTTTAACATTTGCCCTGTTTGGCATTGAAAGTATCGTAGCACTAGGTGGTGGAGCAGATGCCCCCGCTGAGGTCAACGGTGAGGAAATAGGTGAACGTCAGGTTGCCCAAATGATGGATCTTCAGAAACGTAGATTAAAATCACAATTTGGTGAAAATTTTGACCCATCCATGATTAGTGACACCATGCTTAGAAAAGCGGCGGTGGAAAGTCTAATTAATGAATCTCTTCTAAAGCAGGCAGCTGCTGAGGGCGGCATTTACTTTTCAGATAAAGAGATTGATAAATTAATTGTCCAGTCGCCAGAATTTCAAGTAGGCGGTGAGTTTGATCGTGATCAATATGACCTAGTGTTAAGAAGTGCAGGGTATACACGTTCTACCCATCGTGCATTGTTACGCTCCAATTTAATTACTCAACAAGCTCAGTCAGCTTGGCAACTTACGTCTTTCGCTACCAGTGATGAGGAAAAACGATCAGCTCAGCTTGACTCTCAAACTCGTGACTTTTCTTTTATTCAATATGATTTAGCCAAAACTAAAGAAGCGGTTGAGGTTTCAGCTGAAGAAAAGCAAAAGTACTTCACTGAAAACTCAAACCAGTTTATGACCCAAGAATCTGTAGTAGTCGATTATATCGAGTTAGATAAGTCGGATTTAATGGTCGATGTTGAAATTAACGAAGATGAACTGCAGGATCGTTACGAATCAATTAAGGCAGAGTCATTATCTAAGCGTGAATTTAGAGCAGCTCATATTCTATTGCTAGAAAGCAATGATGAGTCTCGTAAAAAATTGACAGAAGTTCAGGAAAAGTTAGCAGCCGGTGAAGCCTTTGAATCTTTAGCTCAGACCTATTCGCAGGATGATAGCTCTAAGATGTCAGGTGGTGATCTAGGGTTTGCTGGTTCAGAAGTATATGAACCTGAATTTGCCGATGTGCTAACGGGCTTGTCAAAAGGTGAGGTGTCTCAGGTGGTTCAGACTCGCGATGGCCTACACTTAATTAAATTAGTTGATACGCGTCAGCCTGAAGTGGCTGCTTTTGATGATCTAAAAGATAGTCTTTCTCAAGATATTAAATCAGAAAAAGCCCAAAGCCTTTATGTCGAGCGTCTAGAGGCTCTTAATGACGAAGCTTTTTCAGCAAGTGCATTGGTTGAACCAGCGAAAACCCTTGGTCTTGTTGTTAAATCCTCTCAGGAGTTTACACGTGCAGGTGGGGTAGGCATTGCTAAAAATAACCAGGTTGTGCAAGCGGCTTTCTCTGAAGGCATACTATATGACGATGCGAATAGTGAAGTAATTGAATTAAGCGACTCTCATGCTGTTGTATTGCACTTAAAAGTCTTTAAGGAATCGGTTGTTAAGGAGTTTGCAAGTGTTGAGGGGCAGGTTGAGGCTTTGCTTCGAAACAAAAAAGGTGCTCAAGCACTTGCTCTTAAAGTTGAATCTGATTTTTCTAAAGCAAAAGCGGGTGACCTAACAGACAGCTGGACAGTGCTAACAGCTAAATCTCGAAATGATGAATCTGTTGATTCGGCAATACTTGCATCTGCTTTTTCCATGGGTTTAAAAGGTGATGCTGCAAGCTTTAATCAAATTGATTTAGGGTCTGGAGATAAAGCAATATTAAGACTGGATAGGGTGAATCAAGCAGCAGAAGTTGAAATCTCTACAGCTGATGAGCAAAAGATTGAGCGTGCAAAGTCGTTTAATGAATATAAAGCTTATGCACAGTACTTTACTGATAAGGCAAGCATTGAAAGAAATTAATGCTTAGAAAACAACGGACATAAAAAAGGGGCTAACAGCCCCTTTTTTATGTCCGTTAATTTTTGTTATGAAGCCCAAGGAGAGGACCAATTTCCTACAGAGTCCACTTGATGGTGGCAAGCGACTGAGTGCTTATCTGATAGGCTAAGAAGCTCTGGTAGTAAACTTTTACACTGATCTGTTGCCATGGGGCAGCGTGATTGAAAGCGACATCCTGGTGCCGGATCAATAGGTGAGGGGAGTTCACCCTGAATCCGCCTTTTAACGCGTTTTATAGCTGGATTAGGGTTGGGTATCGCGTCTAGTAAAAATTGTGTGTATGGGTGTCTAGGAGTTTTAAATAACTCATCACTTGTGGCGGATTCAACAATTTTACCTAAATACATGACGGCTATTCGATCGGATATATGTTTTACAACAGCCAGGTCATGGGCGATAAAGAGAATTGCAATATTTAGCTCTTGTTGAAGCGCTATTAACAAATTAATAATTTGTGATTGAACAGAAACATCCAGTGCAGAAACAGGTTCATCACAAATAAGGATTTCAGGTTTCAGGGCGATCGCTCTGGCGATACCAATTCTTTGTCTTTGGCCTCCAGAAAATTCATTGGGATATTTTTGATCGCTATCAGGGGCTAACCCGACTTTTTCCAGAAGATTTTTTACTTCAATTTTTCTTTCAAGTGGAGAAAGGTCGGTATGAATGATAAAGGGCTCTTCTAAAATATTGGCCACAGTATGTCTGGGGTTTAAAGATTCATAAGGGTCTTGAAAAATGTACTGAATCTTAGGTCGCAGTGGTTGCAGTTGTTTTTGGCTTAATAGAGTGATTTCTGTATTTTTAAAAAATATCTGGCCTGATGTATGTTCATACAGCCTTGCAATTGTCTTGGCTAGTGTGCTTTTGCCACAGCCTGATTCGCCAACAATTCCTAATGTTTCCCCGGGTCTAATTTTAAGATTGATATCATCCACAGCCATTAAATATCGTCGCTTATCAAATAAGCTGCTCTTTTTTACGGGGAAATATTTTTTGAGATTCTTAATTTCAAGTAAGGGTTCATTAGGCATCTTTAATCTCACGCCAGTGCTTGCAATTTATTTGGTGGTTTTCTGAATGAGTGTCTAGGTTGTGATCTAAGCTCTTGCAGTCTTGCTGGCTGTATTGGCATCTGTTTCTGAATCGACAGCCAGTCGGCATATTTAGTAAAGAAGGGACTTGTCCCTCGATGGTTTTAAGCGCTCCTTTACCGTCGTTGAATAATTGTGGAATGGAATCCAGTAAACCTTTTGTGTAAGGGTGTTTAGCTTGGGAGAATAAATCAATTACGCTCGCTTTTTCTATGACTCTTCCAGCGTACATGACGGCGACGTCATCACATAACTCTGCAATAACGCCAAGGTCGTGTGTAATAAATAACATGGCCATGCCATTTTCTTTTTGTAAGTCCTGCATTAAATCAAGGATTTGAGCTTGAATGGTTACATCTAGGGCAGTTGTGGGTTCGTCTGCTATTAATATGTCTGGCTCGCAAGATAAGGCAATGGCTATCATGACCCTTTGCCTCATGCCCCCAGATAGCTGGTGGGGAAATTCAGCCATCCTGAATTGTGCATCTGAAATACCTACTTTTCTGAGCATTTCAAGCGCACACTGGTAGCGCTCCTTTTTGGTTAACTCTTGTCTGTGAAGGTTGAAAACTTCAACTATCTGACTACCAATGGTCTTGACTGGATTTAGGGCTGTCATGGGATCTTGAAAGATCATAGCAATACGATTGCCTCGAAGATCTTGCATCTGTTTAGCATCGCATTGCACTAAATCTTGCCCTTTAAATAAGATACTCCCTGCTCTGATGCATCCATATGGCTTTTGCAATAATTTCATTAACGCAAGAGACGTAACACTTTTACCGCAGCCAGATTCACCCACTAGGCCTAATGTTTTACCTGGGTAGAGATTGAATGAAACATGATCTAAAACATTTAAAACACCATGTTCGGTTTCAAAGTCAACACATAAATCGCTAACCGTTAATAGGGCTTTACTCACTAAGAATTAACCTTGTATTGATCGAATACTTTATTGACTACAGGATATTTAGTGCTGCTTTTTCTGGCAGTTTTGGTTTCAATTTTTTGTTTATTATCGATCCAGAAAAGGCCCCCGTCTCCAAAGGGAGAGTAGAGGTTACCCGTCGTTTTGCTACCAGGCACTTCAGGTAGTTTAAGCCAGCGCCAGTGAGCTCCGCGTGTATATGGCACATTAAAGTCGGGTATAAAGGCTGCTGACTCATGAATTATGCTGGCTAGTTCTTTGGATAGCTTAATACGTTTGTCTTTGTTGATTTCATTCCGGTATTGAATGATTAAGTCGTCCATTGTTTTATCATCGGTGTTGGTAATGTTGTTGGTTTGAGGCTTGTGGGCGTTATCACTGTGGAAGTGTTGCCAAAATGCAGGACGAAACCCCGTGCTCCAGCCTAATGATGTAATCTGATGCTGCTTTTGCATGATGGTCTTGTAGTGTGAAGAAGAGTCTTGAAGCTTAAGGTTTAATTCAATGCCTGCTTTTATGGCGTCCTGTTTTAAAATACTCCAGCGATCATTGTGTTCCTTACTGCCGTATACAAGGTTTAAGCTTAATCGTTGTCTTCCTTTAATTCTAATTCCATCGCCGCCTCGAGTTTCCCAGCCATTGGAATCTAAAATTTTGTTGGCGGTATCTAGATCGAAATTGCGTGCTTTCAAAGAGTCGTTACTGTATTCGCCGTATCCCGTATGAAATGTTTGTAGGCGCTCATAGTCGCCTCTTAAAACGGTTTTGATAACGCGATCAAAGTTTAATGCATGAGCGAGAGCCACTCGGATATGTTTGTCTTTTAGTATTTCATTGTCCTGGTTTAGAAAAAATCCTGAGCTGGATCTTGGTTTGTCATTATAAAAGACAAACTTTTCAATATATCCATTATCAAACAATTTGCCTTTAGCTTTATTATGCCAAAACTCCGGTTGTACAAGTGTGAAGCTGTCAAGGTTGCCTTTTTCGAAGTGTTTATAAGCTATGTTGGGGTCTCTGATAACTTTTATAATTACCTTGTTTACATTGAAGCGGCCTAAATTGTAACGATTATCTTTGGCCCACCAATTGTCCTTACGAATAAACTCTATTTGCTTACCCTTATTGATTTTTCCAATCTGATAAGGGCCTGTATTTGGCACAATTTTCCAGTTGTGTTTTTTAATGAAGTCGGTGTCTAATTTTTTATAAAAGTGCTTAGGGGTAGGTGCTAGGCCATAGTAATAGTGGAGTTCATCTTTAGGCCTAGCAACGGCCCCTGTAATGGAAATAGAGTGGTCATCATATTTCTTAACAGATGTTATTTGAGTAGAGTAATGGTTGTTATACCAAGGTGCTTGAATGTGTGTTGAGCGCATGAAATCTAGCGTGAATAAGAAATCGTCAGCAGTAACGCTTTCTCCGTCGCTCCAACGAGCATTTGGATTTAATTTGTAAAATACAGTTTTCCGATCCTTTCCATAGGCCCAGCTAGTGGCTATTTGGGGAATGATTTCCATGCTATCTGGGTGGAAACTGGTTAGTCCTAATTGGTTTGCATTTATGTAAGAGCGAAATGAGTTATTTGAATCTGGACCGACACTTCTCAATGTAGGTGGGAAGGCAAGCATGTAGCTTGAAAATACCCCACCTTTTTCTGCGCTTAAGTCAGCCCAAATGGGGGCGTCATTATTGGTGATCCAGATAAGATCACTAGGGAGAGACTCTGCATGAGCAGCGCTTGTGGAGAGCAGCCAGAAAAAGAGCGCAATTAAAATATTTGGTTTGAACATAAAAGTCCTTACTCGTAATAAGAATATTTTTTAGGGTCAAAGGCTTCGCGAATGGCTTCGCCAATAAAAGTAACCAGCGTTAAAACTATGCTTAAAGCAGCGACAGCAGACGCCGCTATCCACTGGTATTCAAGGTTACTTGTCCCTTGTTGTAATAGCTCGCCCCAGCTGGGAGTAGGAGAGGGTAAGCCAAAGCCTAAATAGTCAAGGCTGGTTAATGCAGTGATTCCGCTCACCACAGAAAATGGGAAGAAGGTGACTAAAATGGATACGGAATTGGGCAGTATGTGTTTGAACATGATTCTTGTGTTACTGGCACCAATTGCCCTAGCAGCCAGAACATATTCACGGGTATTTTCACGGTAGGTTTCTGTTCGCATATACCAAGTAAGCCCCATCCAACTAAATGCCGCTAGAAGCAAGGCCAGTGTCCAAAAATTTGGAGTGATGATAGAGGCAACAATCATGATTATGTAAAGTATTGGCACATTCGATAATATCTCGATTATTCGCTGAAACACTAAGTCAAATGTTCCGCCCAAATAGCCCATGACGGCTCCTAGAGATACCCCAATGACGTAGGTTACCGTTAGCAGTAATAGCGAGAATAAAATGGCGATTCGAAAGCCATATATGAGTCTGGCAAGAATGTCTCTGCCTGCCATATCGGTTCCTAAATAATGTTTACTGGAGATTGATGGTGGATAAGGGGGGTATTCACCTTCAATAAAGTTGTTTTCAAATGGGCTGAAAGGAACGATAGGCATGATCATCCAGTTTCCATTCTGACTTTTTACAAAGTCACTCTCTAATTTTTTGTAATTGGTTTCCCATTGGTAGTCGTACCCGAAGATAGTGCCAGGCAAAATATCGCCGTAAGTGGGGAAGTAAATCTGGTCATTGTACTGAACCACAAGAGGTCGGTTATTTACGAATAGCTCTGCTACTAAGCTGAGTAAAATAAGCGAAATCATTAAAACGAACGAGTAATATCCTCGTTTTAATGATTTGAATTTTTGTAAACGTCTTTGTCCTTGAGGGGATAAAAAGTTCATCGTTTTTCACCAAAGCGTATTCTTGGGTCAGCCCATGCCACACAAAGATCACTTAAAATATTGCCTATTAAATACAAAAGGGCTGAGATGACAAGAATGCCCATTACAACAGGGTAATCTCTTTCGACGAGAGCTTCATAACCTAATAGACCTATTCCATCTATATTAAAGATTTTTTCAATAAGGAAGGAGCCGCTTAAAATGACACTGATATTTTGACCAAAGTGAGTGGCCAATGGAATGAGGCTGTTTCTAAGTGCGTGACGGGTGATGGCTTGTTTAAAGCTTAAGCCTTTTGCTGTGGCTGTTCTTACATAATCAGCAGATAGGTTTTCCATTAGTGAGTTTTTCATCATAAATGTCATAACAGCAAGGGAGCCGGCCATGTAAGCTATGAGAGGAAGGGTAGCATGGTGAAGAATGTCTATGATTTTATCCCAAGTGCTCAGGTATTCAAATTCATCTCCTACAAAGCCACCTAACGGAAACCATTCTAAATTGGCTGCAAAATAGGCGATGCAGGCGATGCCAATTACATACCCAGGAATCGCATAACTAATAAAGACGATGGCTGAACTTATATGATCGAACGGTGCCCCGTGTTTTAAGGCTTTGAATATGCCCAGCGGTATGCACAATAGATACGTTAGTATCATGGTGGTCACACCGTAAAAAATAGATATGGGCAGTCTTTCGGTTATGGTGTCCCAAACTGACTCACCATAACGAGTGGACTCCCCTAAATCTAGTTGAACCACTTTCCATAGCCATTGAAAATAACTAGTAATGATCGGTTGGTCGAAACCGTAGTAGGCTTTTAATTGGTCGAGTTGATCTTCGCTTAAACTTTGCGATCCAAACCCATCGCTGACGGAACTGGCTGTTCCTGAAGCCAATTGGGCTTCTGCCAGCATGCGCTCTATTGGGCCACCGGGTACTAATCGTGTTAAAACGAAAACCAATAAGGTGATACCGATAAACGTAGGGATGGTCAGTAATAATCTTTGAGTAAAATAACCCTGCATGGGCGCTTCTTATTTTTATAGTGTCTTGAATTTAGCAGAAATGCAGTATTTAACAAAGAGATGATACTGCATTATTTTTAATGGGGCATGCTAGCTATTCTGTGTGACATCAACATAAAGGATGAGTTTATCGCCAGGTTGCAAATACTTTTTCTTGTTTATTTGGTTCCAGCGTTTTATGTCTTTTACTTTTACATTAAATTTGTCCGCAATTCGATGCAGGCTATCCCCATTTCTTACGCGATAATTTATTTTTCTAATAATTTCTCTATTTTGTTTGATCAATTGTGACTTTGACCAAATGACTAATTTTTGCCCTGGTTTTATGGGGTCTTTAGGCGCCATGCCGTTCCACTTTGCAATGCTGCGTGTAGAGACGTTATGTTTACGGGCTAGACTCCAAAATGAGTCACCATTTTGAACGGTGTGGTTAATTTTTTGTGAACCTTTTGAGCCTCGAGTATTCTTTTGCTTTTTATTCAGGCGATTATTTGCACTATAGGTGTAGCTACTTTGGTTTTTAAAAGCAGTTGGTATTAATAGTTTGTCGCCAATTCTTACTAGGCTACCTTGAACAGGATTAACCTGTTTTAGGGCGGCAGGAGTGGTGTGAAATTTATTAGCGATGGAAATTAATGAATCCCCTGACATGACTTCGTAGCGTTGCCACTTTATTCGTTGCCCTGAAGGTAAGGCCTCGAGATTCTTCCTGATAATTTCCTGTTGAGTGAAAGGTACTAATATTTCATGAGGCCCATTAGGACTTGTGGCCCATTGATTGTATTGCGGATTTAACTTATATATTTCTTCTAGGTCAATTTCAGCCATCTGTGCAGCTTGGCTTAAATCCATTTGGCTGCCTGTTTCGATAACGGCAAAATAAGGTTTATTCTCAATGAAAGGAAGTGTGACAGAAAATTTCTCTGGGTTTTTAACTAAAGAAGCCAATGCGAGTAATTTCGGCACATAAGCTTTGGTTTCTTTAGGCAGCGCTAGAGACCAGAAATCAGTGGGCTTGCCCTGCCTTTTGTTTTTCCTAATGGCTTTACGAACCGTGCCAGCACCTGAGTTGTAGGCTGCCAGTGCCAGCATCCAATCTCCTTTAAATTCTCTTGAAAGTCCCCTTAAGAATTTAAGCGCAGCAATGGTTGATTGCCTTATATCGCGGCGTCCATCAAACCACCAATCTTGCTTGAGCCCATACATGTGTCCAGTGCTCGGAATGAACTGCCAAACTCCTGAAGCTCGGCCATGGCTGTATGCGAAAGGGTCAAATGCACTTTCTACTATAGGCAGTAAGGCGATTTCAGCGGGCATATCTCGAACTTCTATTTGCTGCATGATGAAAAACATATAGCGCTTTGAGCGTTCAGATACTCTATTTAGATAGCTTTGGTGGGATTTAAACCAATTTAGCTGTGATGTCATGCGCTGATTGCTGGGTGGTGTACCTAGCTTGTAATTGTCACGAATCCTATCCCATAGATTATCTCTTTTGGTATTGTCTATAGCGCTAGGTTGAGTGCCCTGAGCAGTGATTGGCTGGGCAACGTTCTCCAAAAGCAAAATAGGGGCTTCTGGAATAGGAGTAATTGGATCAACTGGCTTAATAGGGTTGCAGGCGCTTACCGCCAGTGCAAAAAATAGACTAAAACTAATACGGAACAACAATTTAGAACACCAGGATGTTACTTTGGGGTCGGCAGTGTAAGAATCGAAAGGCAGTGGGTCAAGAAGAGCTTGGCAGGAGTGCCAAGTGAATAATGAAATAAGCTTTCTAAAGAGTGAGATATGGACAGTAAATGGATGGAGGGCCAATTTGGCCGCTCCTTATTAAATGTAGAAATAAAGAAGCTAGCAGAAAGCCTTCCGGATCTACATGGACATTACTTATTGCAATATAGTGGGTTTAATATGCCTATCGTTCAGTCTACTACGCTAAGGCATCATTTTTTTGCGTGCAATGACTCTCAAGGGCAGGTTTTAATGGATTATCAGCACCTACCCTTCAGAGACAACAGTTTAGATTGTGTTGTGACGCATCATGTTTTGGACTACGACCAAAACCCTCATCAATGTTTAAGAGAAGCTGCACGGGTAGTGGTGCCAAATGGTTATTTGGTGGTGGTGGGCTTTAACCCTTTAAGTGCTCTTGGTATTAGTAGGATGTTGCCCAGGTCATTAATTCCCAAGGGGGCAAGGCATCTAACCCCTCGAAGAGTCGTCGATTGGCTTACGCTACTGGGATTTAGAATTGAGCAGCGAGAGTCTGCGCAGTTTCTGCCCCCTTTTGCGCTTAAATATGCGCCAGCTCTTTCAGCAAAACTCGATTCGTGGCTTAGTTACTTAACCAGTCCGTTTGGCGGCGTATATATACTGATCGCCCGCAAACTGGTTGCAGGAAGAACACCCATTCGTCCACAATGGCGCGTTTTAGCGGGTCGAAGAATGCCTGTGCCGGTATCCAGTGCCAGAGGCATAAGAAGATCTCCTTAAATGCTCATGGGGGCATGATTAACATTGCGGTGCATTTAGTTTGATAGGCGGCTTGAAAAAAGTTGATATATTTACCAATGGCGCCTGCAAAGGGAGCCTTGGGCTGGGAGGTTGGGGTGCATCGCTGCGATTTGCTCCACTAAAGAAGGAAATTTGCGGTGGGCAAGTCGATACCACAAATAATAGAATGGAACTTACCGCAGCAATGGTGAGTCTAGAGACGTTAACAGAATCAGGAGTGGTTAATCTCACGACTGACTCCGAATATGTTAGAAAGGGCGTGTTAGAGTGGATTGAAAATTGTAAAAAAGGCATTGGCTAGCCGCCAATAAGAAACCCGTTAAAAATCAATATTTATGGAAAAGGCTGGATCTACAGCTTAAAAAGCATGAAGTTTCGAGGTTTTGGGTGAGCGGTCATAGCGGCCACCCTGGAAATGAACGCACTGATTGTTTAGCCAATTTAGGTGTGAAAATTTTAATAGAAAGTGAGGCATAAGTGCGCCAGATAGTTCTTGATACGGAAACCACCGGCATAGGGGAGGGGCACCGAATAATTGAAATAGGGTGCTTAGAGCTTGTTAACAGAAAGTTTACGGGTCGACAGTATCATCAATACTTAAACCCTAATCGTTTAGTTGATCCTGAAGCCATGGAAGTGCATGGCATAACAGATGAATTCTTACTGGATAAGCCCGTATTTGCTCAAGTGGCAACGGAGTTTATTGAGTTTATTTCGGGGGCTCAGCTAGTCATCCATAATGCACCTTTTGACGTAGGTTTTATGGATCGAGAGTTGGGTATGCTAACGGGGTATCCAAAAACAGCCGACATATGTACGATTTTGGATACTTTGGTTCTTGCAAGGAAGATGCATCCGGGGCAGCGAAACAGTCTGGATGCATTGTGCCGCCGATATGGCATAGATAATAGCCATCGGGAGCTTCACGGGGCTTTATTGGATTCCGAGATATTAGCAGATGTTTATTTGCTAATGACCGGTGGGCAAACGAACTTAATCTTAGATTCAGAAGCATCGCAAAAAGCGCAGGCCAACTTAGCGGCAGGCCACAAAATAACCATAGATCCTAGCCTTTCTTCACAGCTATTGAGGTGGGGAGTAAGCGATCTTGAAAAGTCTGAGCATGAAGCCTTACTTGATCTTTTGGACAAGAAGTCTGATGGTGCGTTGTGGTCTAAATGATCTAAATTGTTGTGAAGTTTATCAATGAAATGATTTTCATTTAAGAATACACTCGACGGTTAGTTAGAATTTTATTTTATCCTTAAAAATGAGTTAAGAAATTGGAATGAATCAAGCCTCAAACGTTAGCATGTCCATTAATTTGGTACGAAAGGAATTGGAAATAACTTTGCAAAAAGCGGAGGGGTATTTTTCAATTTACGCCGAAAAGCAAGATCCTTCTCAATTGAAGCTATTTGCTGACGAATTGAATCTTGCTCGTGGGACTTTTAAGTTGCTCGAGTTAGGGGGGCTTGAGGCGCTTAGTGCAGAAATGTTGTCGCTTATTGGTGACGGTACTGTGAGCTTCCCTACTAAATTAGAGGCATTAGGTAAAGCACTAATGAGCTTGTCTCATTACATTAGCCTATTGTTAGAGCATGAAAGGGACCGCCCTATACTGCTGATTCCAGCCATAAACCTTATTCGCAAGGCTGGCGGGCACAAAGTATTTTCCGAATCACATTTCTTTAATGTGAATTTAAGACCAAAACTACCCAGCATAGATAAGTCTAGCTTAGACATTATTCCTCACCTTCCGAGAATCCGCTTAATGTATCAGCTTGGATTGCTAAGAGTGTTGAGGGATTCGGATGCTCGGGTAGGAATGAAGCTGATTCAGAGATCGTTAACGCTCTTGGAGCTAGGCTTCAGAGGGGGCGTCCCTTGGCCTTTCTGGTGGAGTTGTAAGGCTGCTGTTTCGGTTATCATTAATGAAGAGTACGAGCTTACTCAGGCGCGACGTGTATTATTGGCAAGAATTGATTCAATAATGCGCAGCATGATCAAAGAAGGTTTGATTGTGTTTACCGCACAGCCAGCCAATGAGTTACATAAAGATTTACTGCACCTAGTGTCTTTGTCTGTGGATTCAGGCGGCATAGTAGGTGATATAAAGGACAGCTACAGAATTAGCCAGAGTGTTCTGGAAAAAGACCTAAAAGTAGAGCGCAATCTCTTGTCAGGACCGGATGTGGGTGCCTATGAAAGTTTGTCTAAAGCGTTTAATGAAGAAATCGCCCACGTGAAAGAAGCGCTGGATTTAGCTGCTAAAAACAACCTTAGTGAAGAAGGCTTTGGTGCCTTAAGTGAGAAGCTTTCTCGATTAGCGGATATTTTGCAAGTCATTGATGAAAAGTCATTGGCTAAAAGACTAAAAGAGCAAAATAGTAATGTGATAGCTCTGGCAACCTTGGAAGAAGAAGAGCGTGTGAACGCTCTGGCCAGAATTGCAGATGACATGCTTCAGGTAGAGTTGGCCAGTTCCCACTTTGGGCGTAGTCAGCCTAAAACTGATGGCGAGAATATCGTTGTTACCGGTCACTATATAGAAGCAAGAATTATTCTATTTGATGAAATAGAGTCAGGGCTGGCCATGGCTAAGCGAGCCATTGGGTCATTTGTGGAGTCTGGAGATAAGCTTCACTTGGTGAATATTAGCGCTTCGCTTATTGGTGTACGTGGTGCGCTTATCTTTTTAGGGGAAGTCAGGGCTTCTGCAATTGTTGATGCTACGATTAACTATCTAAATGATAAGGTACTTAATTCAGAAGACAGTGTTGATGAGGCTCGTCTAGAAATCTTAGCGGATGCATTGGCCAGTGTGGAGTATCATGCTGAAAGATTGTCCCACTCCGATATCGTTAGTGCCGAAATTCTAGATAGGGCAGTTCGCAGTATGTCCCAACTTGGCTACAAGGTGTCTTAATGGCCATACAAATTTTGGCTTCCAGCCTAATTATTGTTGTTTTGGTGCTGTTGTTGTTGGCTGCTAAAACTCTGTTTTCAGCAGGCTGGTTTGTCAAATGGCTCAAGGGGATGTTGGGGTTGATGGCACTTTCATCAGCTGTTTTTGGCACTGTTTTCGCGCTTGATTTGTTTAGCTATTCTAATTCAAAAGAAGGTGAAACAATTGCGACCCTTAAATTCCACAAATTTGCTCATCAAGATTACGAGGTGGAATTCACGCCTCATAATGGTAATGCAAGATTTTATAAGCTGCGTGGAGATTTGTGGCAGTTGGATGTTAGGCTCATTCAAACATTGGCTATGTTTGGTGATGATTTACCTTCTTATAAGATGGAGCGTTTAAGTGGGCGATATTTAACGCTTGAGGAAGAAAAGGCGCAAGAGCGCTCAGTTTACGGCTTCATAGATAGTCCAATTGTCGACACATGGCCGTGGCTTCATAAGCAGAGCTGGCTGCCAATTGTTAAGGCTAGTCAGGGTTCGGCTGCTTATATGCCGATGGTAGATGGTGCAATTTATCAGGTAGCGTTGACGCAACAGGGTTTAAAAGCGTTACCCGTTAATAATCAGGCCAAGGTGTCAGCTGAATCTTGGTAGGCTAATTTTAGAGCCAGTTGATGTTAATCAGGGGCAAATCGTAAGCAATAAAAAAGGGAGCTAATAGCTCCCTTTTTTATTGCTTATTACTAATTACTGAGGGAAAAGTTCACCCAGTTTAGTCGCTAGCATCATGTCGCCTTCAGCACGTAGCTGGCCGGCCATGAACGCTTGCATGCCGTCAGTTTCGCCAGTCATGATTCCAACTAGAGTTTCGCTGTTCATGATTAGAGTTACAGATGGGTCATCGTGAGAACCGTTGTCAATTTTGAAATCGCCGTCGTTGATTTCTAGGAAAAAATCATCGCCGTCTTCGATGCTGAATTGGAAAACGTTTTCCATTCCTGCAGCTGCATCAGCGTTAAACGCGCCTTTCATTTTTTCGATGATGTCAGAAACTGAAGTCATATCGCTGTCCTTCTTACTAAGAGTTAGTGGGCTTTAAAATCAAGTACAAAAAACGTACAAGCCGTTAATCTGGTAAAACCAGAGTCAGCAGATTAGGGGAGCATTCTTGAGGTGTCAATAGAAAATCAAACGATTGTTTGAAATTGTCCTGTATGGTAGGAAAATAGGCCTGTTAAGTGCGATATATACTAGGTTATCACGCTTAAGAGGTTGTACACTACGCTCAACTTAATCAAGAGGAATTGACGTGGAATTTTTATCTGAATACGGACTTTTTTTAGCCAAAGCAGTGACATTTTTAGTGGTAGTAGTTTTGATCGTTGGGGTAGTGGCCAGTGCTGGTCAAAAATCAAACCCTAGTAAAATTAAAGTTACCCATCTCAATAAAAAGTACGATTTATTGAAGAAGCATCTTCAGGAAGCGGTGCTGGATAAGAAAGAGCTTAAAAAACTGGCCAAAGCAGAAAAAAAATCCCTAAAAGAAGTGGAAAAGGACACTCCCAAAGAAAAAGTTTATGTCCTGAATTTTAATGGAGACATTAAAGCTTCCCAAAGCGAGCAAATGAAGGATGAGATAACCGCTTTGCTTAGCCTTGGTGAGGGAATTGATGAAGTGGTGGTAAATGTCGAGAGTGGCGGTGGCATGGTGCATCAGTATGGGTTTGCAGCCTCACAATTAGAGCGTATTAAACAGGCCGGAATGCCACTAACAGTATGCGTTGACAAAGTAGCCGCCAGCGGTGGTTACATGATGGCGGTTGTGGCTGATAAAATTGTGGCCGCGCCCTTTGCCATTTTGGGATCTATAGGTGTAATTGCCCAGCTTCCAAATTTTAATAAATTGTTAAAGAAAAATGACATTGATTTTGAAGTGCATACAGCTGGCGAATACAAAAGAACCCTAACGGTTTTTGGTGAAAATACAGATAAGGCCCGTGAAAAATTTCGCGAAGATTTGGCAGATGTGCATGTCATGTTTAAAGAGTTTGTAGGGGATAGGCGTCCTAGCGTTAATGTAGAAAAAGTAGCGAATGGGGATGTTTGGTACGGTCAAAAAGCCCTAGAAGTAAATTTGGTGGACGAATTAAAAACCAGTGATGAATACCTTCAGTTACGATGCAATTCTGCCGATGTTTACGTCATCAGCAGTGAAAAGAAAAAAAATGTGTTTGAAAAATTGGGGTTGGCTGCCCAATCTGGCATTAGTAAGGGCATTGAAAGCGCCGTTCAGAACATGAGTTTCCAAAAGTGGTTTGTATAGGTGGCTAGCATGGAATATCGCGCATTTGTTGTGAGTGAGCTGAACGATGGCGCCTTTAGTGGTGAGTTGAAAACGCTAAATCAGGAAAACCTGCCAGCAGGGGAAGTGACTATTAAGGTTGCTTACTCATCATTAAATTATAAAGATGCATTATCGTTCAGTGGTAATAAAGGGGTGACTCGCAACTTCCCCCATACTCCTGGGATTGATGCTGTGGGCGAGGTTATCCATTGTGAAGATGCTTCGTTTGTTGTGGGAGATAAGGTTTTAGTTATTGGGTATGACTTAGGCATGAATACCCCTGGTGGTTTTGGCGAGATTATTCGCGTCCCGCAAAAATGGGTAATGAAGCTTCCAGCTGACATGTCAGAGAAGCACAGTATGGCTTGGGGGACAGCAGGTTTTACTGCGGCCTTATGCATCAATAAGCTTATTCATAATGGCTTGCTGGCTGAGTCTGGGCCTGTCTTGGTTTCTGGAGCCAGTGGTGGTGTGGGCAGTATTGCTATCATGCTGTTAAGTAAATTAGGGTTTGAGGTTCATGCATTAACCAGAAAGGCAGATCAGGCTGAGTTTTTTAAGGATCTTGGTGCAAATAAAGTGGTGGCACTGGATGAATTTTTAGATCAAGGAAAACGCCCCTTATTAAAACCTGTTTACAGTGCTGCAGTAGATGTCGCAGGAGGGGAGGTTTTAGCGACCATGTTGAAAGCCATCCAATATGGAGGATCCATAGCGTGCTGTGGGTTGGTTGACTCAACCTCCTTAAACACCACTGTTTTGCCATTTATACTACGCGGTGTGAACTTGTTGGGTGTGGACTCTGTAGAGCTTCCGCTGGCCGATAAGCAGGAAGTGTGGGGAAAAATGGCCAGTAGCTGGTCGCTCCCTGGACTGCTAGCACAATGTCAGGTGATTAAGCCTGAGCAGTTATCTGATTCCCTAAAGACAATTTTGGATGGAAAAGTAAAAGGGCGCTTTATATTGGAGCAAAACAAATAACCCGAACTCTTTTTTCATTGATTCCCTATACTCAATCTCGCCTTAGTTTATCTGAAGGTGAGATGGGGGTGGGGTATTTAAATATGACAATATAAGTGGAAAATACAAATGTCAGCACTGCTGTAGCCTGAATGACATGGGCGGCCTGCTCACCAATAAGGCTTGAAGCTAAAGCCAAATAGGCGATCAGTAATGAAAATTCACTGATCTGTCCAAGCCTAAACCCTAAGTCCCAAGCCAAACCGCTCTTTTCTGATTGTTGGGCCAGAAGCACTTTAAATGTAACCGGTTTTATAACGATTACTAAGGCGCTTAGGATAAGTGCATAGAGCCAAATATCGGCTAAAATATGAATTTTAAAGCCTGCCCCTAGCGTAAAGAAAAATAACACTAAGAAGAAATCCCTGATGGGTTTTAATTTGTCGGTCATAAACTGTGCAACAGGGTGAGTGGCCAGCGTTATGCCTGCAATGAAAGCCCCCATTTCTTTTGAGAGCCCCATAAATTCTGCCAGTTCAGCAAGACCAAGGCACCAACCAATGGCCATTAAGAAAAGGTACTCATGGAACAAATCAAACTTCTCAAGCAGTGGAATAATTATCCACTTCACCATCCCATAGGAAAATAGTATAAGAGAGGGCAGGGCAATAGCTGCCAGAAGCATGGCTTGGTTGCCATCACTTTCACTGGATGCGCTGCCAAGTACAAGTAGTACCACTATCGCGAGCATGTCTTGCAGTAGCAGAAGGCCTATCATGAGTTCGCCCATGTGCTTGTGATGGAGCACGGTGGTGGGAAGCAGTTTAATGCCAATAATGGTACTGGAGAACATTAATGCGGCCCCCATCACCAAATTTTCAGTGGTATTAAAGCCAAACGCTAAACCTGCGCAGAACCCTACTAAAAAGAAGGTGGCCGAGCTAATAATGGCTACCCAGCTGGCTTTCCTAAGTACGTGAATCAAGCTACTGGGTTGCATATCTAGACCCAACAAAAACAATAGAAATACAATGCCGATATGGGATATTTCACTGAGTAATTTAGGATCGCTGACCCATTGCATACCTGAAGGGCCTGAAATTACCCCTAGGGCCACATAAGCGATGATAATGGGTTGTCGCGTGTAGAGCGAAAAGGTAGCTAAAACCGCAGCGCCGGTGAATATAATAAAAAAAGAAAAGAAAAGGCTGTGGTCCATTTAGGTCTCCCAAATCGAAAAACCAGACTGATGCATTTTTGCTTGATAGTAAAGGGGAGGCTTACAGATGTGAAAAAGATCGTTTTCATGATGGAGGTGGGGGAGAGCCCTTAATTTAATTAAGGGCTGGGTGTTTACTGTTTCTTGGGTTTGAATGGAGCGCTACCATCTCCAAAGCGAGGGGTGGAGGGGCCTCTCGGTTTGCTTGAGGCTGCTTTTGGTTTATTGCTTTTTTTGGCGGCAGGCTTTTTAGCGCTTCCTTTGCTTGGGTCTTTTTTCTTTTTACCTACGGGTTTACCGTTAGATTTTAATTTCTTAGGGCCTTTATATTTACCTATTAAGGCTTTGATTTTTCTCACTTCAAGCTCTGTTTGTAAATAGCGCTCAATGGTGGACTTTAAGTTCCACTCAAAATGATTAATCAATGAAACCGCAATGCCTTGCTCTCCCGCTCGGCCAGTTCGGCCAATGCGGTGAACATAATCATCAGCGCTTCTTGGTAGGTCGTAATTAATAACCAGGTCTATGTTTTTTACATCTAGGCCTCTAGACGCCACATCTGTGGCTACCAGTACACTGATGTGGCCCTGTTGCATGCGGCTCATGATGTGATTTCTTTCATCTTGTGTCATGTCACCATGAAGAACGCCTACTTTGTGTTTATGAAAGCGTAAGAAGTGATAGATCTCATCGGTTTTAATCTTTGTGTTGCAAAATATTATGCACTGTCGGTAAGTCTCGTTAGCCAGCATCCAGGTCATGAGACGATCTTTATGTTGGTCGTCATCTGCTAGGATCATTTGCTGGGTAATGCTGGCGTGCTTGTCTTTTATTTCATCAACCGAGATGACGACAGGTTCGTTAAGCACTTGTTTTATAATGTGCCTAATGCCTTTTTGATTCATTGTGGCTGAAAACAATAAAGTTTGGTGTTGTTTCTTACAGGCGTCGGCAATCCCGGTTACATCTTCGGCAAACCCCATGTCTAGCATTCGATCGGCTTCATCTAGTATCAATACCTCAACATCCTCCATAAGGGTGGGCTTTCTACCTAGGTGATCAATCAGTCTTCCTGGAGTACTAATAATAATTTCTGGGTTTTTCCTGAATGTGGCTGCTTGAAACTTGAATGATTCACCACCGGTAATGAGGCCGGTTTGAATGCCAGTGAACTTGGCTAAAGCCTCACACTGTTTAAATAACTGTCTAGCGAGCTCTCTTGTTGGGGCAAGTACTAATGCTCGTGTACCGCTATTGGGCTGAGGGTTATTCATAAGATTGTGTAAGGTTGGCAATATAAATGCCGCTGTTTTACCTGAACCCGTTTGAGCACATGCCATGATATCGTTGCCGGCCAGCGCTACAGGAATTGCCTGAGTTTGAACGGGTGTTGGAGTGGTAAACTCTAAAGCTTTAAGAGCTTTTTCTAGCAGGGGATTAAGATTAAATTCGGTAAACAAGCCTAGCACCTAATGTGTGATTTGGGCGCATATTAGCAGAAAGCGCGCGCAGGAGAGAGGTGTTTTGCTAATACTCTTGAATGGTAGCGAATAACTGTCCAAATGACATGGGGTGGGTGGCAAAAGTGCTTTGCAGGGAAGATTTGAGCTATGCAAGTGCAGGGCACTTACATAGCTCAGTGCTCTAATCGGCTTTTCGGCGAAAAAGAGGGGTCGGCTGATCAAAAGCCAGCTGGTATGGGTCAGAAAAAGTCGCAAGATATTCAAGGGCCTTTTCTGCTGATAGTCCATCTTTTAATAAGAAAGAATCAAAACCACAGCGTTTCATGAAATAGATTTGGTCAATTAAAACGTCTCCAATCGCTCTTAGCTCGCCCTTAAATTCACTGCGCTCTTTCACTAGGCGGGCTAGGCTGTAGCCTCGACCATTGGCGAAAGCGGGGAAGTTAATGGCTACTAATGGAAGGCTTTTGATTTCTTGAATAAATAATTCAGGCTCAGCGTCGCTGTCTAGCCAAATGCCAATGTCTTCACGATTAGATAGGCTTTCTTTGTTCTCAAGCCAAAAGCTGCCAGGAATAATCACATTTCCAGCGGGCACAGTTGATTCAATGGACTCAACAAATGACCAGTTATCTTCAAGGGTGCAGGTATGATTAATTAGCTTTTGCATATGCACGCTCCTTAAATGGGGTTTGGCCTACGCGACGGTATGTATCAATAAAGCGTTCACCTTCGACTCTTTGCTCTACAAAGACCGATAAAATTTTCTCAATAACATTTGTCATTTCATCGCGAGCGAATGAAGGGCCTAATATCTTACCGATGCTGGCATCAGGTCCGGAGTGGCCACCAAGAGATATTTGATAAAATTCAGCGCCTTTTTTATCAACCCCTAAGATGCCGATATGGCCAATATGGTGGTGGCCGCATGCGTTCATACAGCCTGAGATATTAAGATCTATCTCCCCTAGATCGTGAAGATAATCTAAGTTGTCAAAGCGCTCTTGAAGGGCCTCGGCAACTGGAATTGATTTGGCGTTTGCTAAAGCACAGAAATCACCGCCTGGGCAGCAAATCATGTCTGTTAATAGGCCTAAGTTTGGAGTGGCGAAACCTGCTTGCTTAGCTTCTTGCCATAAGTTAAATAGCTCGCTTTGCTTAACATCGGCCAGTACTAAGTTTTGCTCGTGAGTGCTGCGGATTTCCGCAAAGCTATAGCGATCAGCGAGATCGGCAGCTACATCAAGCTGTTTATCGGTAATATCGCCAGGTGGCGTGCCCAACTTTTTAAGCGTTAAGGTGACAATGGCGTAGCCAGGCACTTTATGGGTGTTTACATTTCGGTTGTACCAGTTAGAGAAAGCTTTATTCTCAGCCAATTGCTGGGTAAAAGCAGCTTCATCGTTATTAAGTGTCTCGTAATTAGCCAATGTGAAATGGCCCTTAATGCGCGCAAGCTCTTCTGAAGTCAAAGTGCCGGGCCCATTTTTAAGGTGTTGCCATTCGTCCTCAACTAGCTTCGCAAAAGCGTCAACCCCTAGGGCTTTAACGAGAATCTTAATACGAGCCTTGTATTTGTTGTCACGTCGACCGTTTAGGTTATAAATGCGCAGTACGGCATCAAGGTAGGTTAAGAGGTCTTGTTCTGGTAAAAACTCTTTAACTAGGGTCGCAACAATAGGGGTTCGGCCTAAGCCGCCGCCTACGTATACTTGAAAGCCTAATTCGCCCGCTTCGTTGTGAACAATTTTAATACCAATATCGTGTAGTAGAGTGGCGGCGCGATCGTCTTTAGTATGGCTATTGACTGCAATTTTAAATTTGCGCGGCAGAAAGGCAAATTCCGGGTGGAATGTAGACCATTGGCGAATAATTTCGCAATAAGGTCTTGGATCCACAAGCTCATCAGGTACCACGCCAGCAAATTGATCTGTTGTGGTGTTGCGTATGCAGTTGCCACTGGTTTGGATGGCGTGCATTTGTACACTGGCTAACTCTGCAAGAATATCAGGTACTTGAGGTAGCTCAGGCCAGTTAAACTGAACGTTAGTTCGAGTGCTAATGTGTGCATAGCCTTTATCGTACGTGCGAGCTATATGGGCCAGCTTGCGTAGCTGAATGCTAGACATTAGTCCGTAAGGGACAGCCACACGTAACATGGGCGCATAGCGCTGAACGTATAGGCCATTTTGAAGGCGTAGGGGAAGAAACTGTTCTTCACTTAGCTCCCCTGAAAGGTAGCGCTCAGTTTGGTCTTTAAACTGAGTAACGCGTTCATCTACGATTCGTTGATCGTAACTATCATATTTATACATAAATGCTTCCAATCACCCTACGGCAAATTATAGCCATGAGCTAATTTCACTTTGCGCGCACAATAGCAAAAGATGCATATCGAGAAAATGATTTATTTCTTATAACGCTTATTAATTTACGTTATAAGGAGGTATTTACATTTTGCTGGTTACAGGGTGTGCAAATACCTACAAATAAATACCCGACTAATAAACTAGGGATTGGTTTTTAGCTTGGAAATCAGTAAAATTGCGCAAAATCTATTGGAGTTGTTACATGCTAATCATTACTGATTCAGCTAAAGATTATTTAGTGGGTCTATTGGCAAAACAAAATTCGGCCGGCATGGCGGTGCGTGTCTTTATTACACAGCCTGGCACCCCATACGCTGAAACTTGTCTGGCATACTGTCGTCCAGATGAAGTGAATGAGAATGACGAGATAATGGATCAAGATGATCTAAGGGTATATCTCGACAAGCAAAGCATTCTTTACATGGAGGATGCAAAAATTGATTTCGCGAAGGATAAAATGGGCGGCCAATTAACCATAAAAGCCCCTAATGCTAAAATGCCTAAAGTGACCAATGATAGTCCTTTAGAAGAGCAGATCACTTATATTTTATACAATGAGATCAATCCTGGGTTGGCTTCTCATGGCGGCGAAGTGAAATTAGTGGAAGTGACGGAAGAAGGTCTGGCTATTCTTGAATTTGGAGGCGGTTGTCAGGGCTGCAGTGCTGTGGATGTGACGCTGAAAGAAGGTATTGAAAAGACGCTTTTGACTAAATTGCCGCAACTTTCAGGTGTGCGCGATGTGACAGATCACACTCAAGGCGATAACGCTTACATGTAAGCGTTTGTGTTAATGGAAAAAAAGCCCCTAGGGGCTTTTTTTATCCGCACTCTTTGATAAATGCGCCTAGTTTTTTTATGGCCAGTTCCACTTCTGCATGGCTATTTCCCAATAGATTGATGTGCCCAAGCTTTCGATTTAGGCGCTCTTCCTTCCCGTACAGATGTAAATGTGCATTTGGGGTGCTTAATACGCTGTCTCGATCACCTGTCTTTCCAATGATGTTGATCATGGCAGCGGACTCTTGCTTGGGTGAAGTGTCACCCAGAGGCATGCCGCTAATGGCTCTGACATGGTTTTCAAATTGACCGCAGTGACTGCCTTCCATGCTCCAGTGTCCGGAGTTGTGGACTCTGGGGGCCATCTCATTTACCACTAAGCCATTATCACAGTCAAAGAGTTCTAGTGTTAGTACACCCACATGCTCTAAATGGTTCAGCATGGTGGTAATGTAATCTTGTGCTTGCTTTTGCTTTTCTGGGCTAAGCGCTTTTGCTGGAACTCTAGATATGCGAAGAATGCCTGCTTCATGATCATTCTCGGAGATGGGGTAAACCTTGGTGTTACCTTTTATATCTCGCACGGCAATAACCGAGAGTTCTCGGGAGAAATTAACGAATGACTCGGCAATTAATTCATGTGCACCTAGTAACTCCCATGCACCATTAATATCGTCTTCTGTTTTAACCACTGCCTGGCCTTTTCCGTCGTAGCCCATGGTGGTGGTTTTAAGAACGATAGGCAGGCCAAGTTGCTTGGCCGCATCCAATAAGTCTTCTTTACTAGCGACCCTTAAAAAGTTTGCAGTATTTAAACCCAGATCACGAAAGGTGTTTTTCTCTGTTAGGCGGTGCTGGCTTTTACTTAAGGAGGCTTCGCCTGGGTAAACTGGTTTAATTTGGTTTAATTTTCTAACCAATTCCAAGTTAGTGTTTTCACTTTCGTAAGTAATGACATCAACCGAATCGGCAAATTGTTCAAAGCTGCCTTGCTCACTTGGGAAAATGCATTTCCCTAAATTACAGCTAGGGGATACCCTTGCCTCATCGTAAAACACAAATTCCACATCTAGTGGAGTTCCAGCCAGGGCTAGCATGCGGCCAAGTTGTCCTGAGCCAATTACACCAATGCGTTTGAAACTCATTTAAAGGTCTCTTGGGTCAGGAATGGAGAGTACTTTTTCGGTTTGCTTGGCTCTGAATTCAATTAGCTTACTGCGGACTTCTTCGTTATGAAGGGCAATCGTTTGAGCAGCAAGAATGCCAGCATTAGCGGCACCAGCAGGGCCAATTGCAAGGGTGCCAACGGCGATACCTGCAGGCATTTGGGCAATGGAAAGCAATGAATCGATGCCGTTTAGTGCTTTGCTTTTTACGGGTACACCTAAGACTGGCAAGTGAGTTTTGGCTGCCACCATGCCGGGTAGGTGGGCGGCGCCGCCAGCGCCAGCAATAATGATCTGTAAGCCCCTGTCGGCAGCTGTTTCGGCGTATTCAAATAGTAGGTCTGGTGTGCGGTGGGCAGAAACAACTTTTACTTCGTAGCTAACACCAAACTTTATTAGCATTTCTTCGGCTTTTTCCATAGTGGGCCAGTCAGATGTTGACCCCATAATTATGCCGACCTGCGGACGATTCATTGTGGACTACTCAAGGTTGGAAATGGCGAATTCTAACATAAAAATGAAAAGGGGCTATGATTCAGCCCCTTTAAATAGGCTAGCGATTTGGAAGGATGTCTTTTAGCTTGTCGTGCATCTTTAGAATGGCTTCTTCGGTTTGGGACCAAGAAATACAGCCATCAGTAACAGATTGACCATAAACGAGATCGTCTAGGTTAGCTGGGATGCTTTGATTACCAAATTCTAAGTGGGACTCAACCATTAAGCCCACGATAGATTTATTGCCTTCTAATATTTGATTGGTTGCATTGTCCATGACTAAAGGCTGCAGAGCAGGGTCCTTGTTGGAATTAGCGTGGCTACAATCAATCATGATGTTATTTGCGATGCCAGCCTTCTCAATCTCTTGCTCGCATAGTGCAATGCTGACCGAGTCGTAATTTGGTTTGCCACCTCCGCCGCGAAGTACAATGTGTCCGTTAGAGTTGCCTTTGGTTTGAACAACGGATACTTGTCCGTCACCATTAATACCCAGAAAACGATGGCTACTAGCAACAGACTGTAGGGCATTGATGGCCACGGTTAAATTGCCATCGGTTCCATTTTTAAAGCCCACAGCTGAGGATAGGCCGCTCGCCATTTCTCGGTGTGTCTGGCTTTCAGTAGTTCGTGCTCCAATGGCTGACCAGCTGATTAAATCTTGCAGGTATTGTGGTGAAATTGGGTCAAGTGCCTCAGTGCTTAGTGGTAAGCCTGTGTTGGCAAGGTCGATAAGTAGCTTACGAGAAATAGTTAAGCCATCTTCTATCTTAAATGTGTCATTTAAGTAAGGGTCGTTTATAAGGCCTTTCCAGCCCACCGTAGTGCGAGGCTTTTCAAAGTAAACGCGCATAACCAGTAAAATGGTATCGTCTACTTTCTCACTTAAGGTTTTTAAACGCTCGGCGTATTCTTTGGCAGCTTTTACATCATGAATAGAGCAGGGCCCGATAACCACAAAGAGACGATGATCCTTGCGGTCTAAAATGTCACGAATAGCATTTCGACCGGCTTCAACTGATTCTTGAACAGCTTTGTCTACAGGTAATTGCGCTTTTAATTGCTCGGGTGTGATGAGCGGAGCGTTGTTTTCAATGTTTAAATCTTCAAGATGCTTGTTTGTCATTGTGCTTACTTTTCCGAAACGGAAGACTGATTTTTTATTAAGGGCTAATCATAGTGTACTTAAGGGGGCTTCTGAAGGGCTTTGTTGGTGTTAAGGGTAAGAAAGTTGGATATTTAAGGGGAGGCTCGCAGTATGTGGCAAGCCTTGATGGTTATTTGGTCAGGCGGTCATTAATTTCTTTGTATTTTAGAACATCGTCCTCAGGGAATAGGATGTCCTTACCACTCTTGACGCTTTTTAGTAGGTGCTCCCTAGCCCAGCGTTTAACGGTCACCTCACTCACGTTAAGTATCGAACAGGCCTCGCCAATGTTTAGCATTTTGTCTGACATGTTTAATCTCCTTGAATTCATGTTCAAAGTATAGACAGTAATTTCAAACTGCTATGCTTAATATGAAGTTGGCAGGGTGTAGTCATTATGATTAACCGGATATTGTATGCCACGGATTTAGGTTTATATGGCCCATATTTAATAGAGCAAGTGGCTGTACTGGTACAAAGTACGGGTGCAGTGGTTGATTTACTTCATGTGGTGGAACCCATGGGCTTGTTTGCTGAATCAGTTATAGACAGTTTCATGCCTGAAAAAGAGAAGGAGTATCTAAGGAATAAGGGATTAACAGAGATAATTGAGAAAATCCGATTACAGGTGATTGATACGCTTAAATCTGAATACGCGAACTCATTAAAATTAATTAATTTGGATAAGGTGATCATTGAAGTAGGTGAGCCTTCAAAAGTTATTTTGCAGCAATCGGTAGTGGCGCACTATAGTTTAATTATTATAGCGGGCCACAGTCAGCATGACTGTGGCGGTGGGGTATTAGGGATTGTGGCTGAAAGGGTGTTGAAAGAGTCAAAAATCCCTGTGTATGTGTTACCAAGAGTGAGCCTTGATGATATTGATAGAGGCTAATGGTTAGTGATTAAAATATGATGTATTTGAGTCCTAAGGCCATTAATAGGCTGGCCAGTGCTGCCCTTAATATGTTTTCTGGTAGGCGTGATCCTAATTTACTGCCGAGATGGATGGCTGGAATGGAGCCAACTAATAAAGCGCCTAATAAAGAATAATCCACATTGCCCAGGGATAGATGTACTAACCCTCCGATCAAGGTTAGAGGAACGGCGTGAGCGATGTCGGTTCCAATGACATTGATGGAACGTAAATGAGGGTACAACACGATAAGTATGGCGGTTCCAATGGCGCCAGCGCCTACAGATGAAAGGGTGACCAGAACACCTAACACAGCCCCCATAATAACTGTAATGATGGCTTTGTTTTTTTGTATCCAGCTTTTTTGTTTTAAATCGGATTGATGTTTGGCGAAAAGCTGTAGTTTTTTCCTAAACAGAAGCAGAGTAGCAGTTAACACAAGCATAACCCCGAGGCACGTGGTTATGACCCCTGTATACTCTTTATAATCCTCAAAATGGGATTGCAGGATCATTCCTGTAATAATAGCGCTAGGGATGCTTCCCAAAGCTAATAGGCCTGTTATAGCCCAGCGAATATTATTTTGCTTGTAGTGAGCCACGACTCCGCTAGCCTTAGTGATGGAGGCATAAAGCAAATCAGTGCCTACGGCGATGTGGGGGGGGATACCAAACATCAAAAGTAGAGGGGTCATTAGTGAGCCGCCACCAATGCCAGTTAGTCCGACAATAAGGCCAACGAGTGCCCCTGCCATTACATATAACAGAAATTCCATGAATATAGTCTAAGCTTATTAAATACGATCTAAGAGATAGATGGTAAATGTAGCCATTTCCTTCTATTCTGGAAAAGAATATTTACTTCTATTTTTATAACCTTTCGTTAGGTTGGAAGAAAAGGTTTGCCTGGAGGGCATATGAAGCTACAGCAATTGCGTTACATTTGGGAAGTGGCGCACCATGATCTTAACGTATCCGCGACTGCTCAGGTGCTCTATACCTCACAACCAGGTATAAGTAAGCAGATACGTTTGTTTGAGGATGAATTGGGTGTTGAAATTTTTGCCAGAAGTGGCAAACATTTAACCCGAGTGACGCCAGCGGGGGAGGCAATACTGAAGGTGTCCGGAGAAATCCTGCGTAAAGTTGAAAGTATTAAGCAGGTGGCGCAGGAGTTTAGCAACGAAAATAAAGGCAGTTTATCTATAGCCACTACCCATACGCAGGCTCGTTATGCGTTGCCCGGTATAATCCAAGATTTTATAAAGCAATACCCAGATGTATCTTTACACATGCACCAGGGGACGCCTCAGCAAATTGCTGAAATGGCAGCTGATGGCACAGTGGACTTTGCAATAGCAACGGAGGCTATGGATCACTACAACGACTTAATTATGATGCCGTGTTATCGCTGGAATCGCAGTATTCTAGTGCCTAAAAGTCATCCGCTTGCGCAGCGTTCGCAACCTACCTTGGAAGAGGTTGCAACATTTCCTTTGGTAACTTATGTGTTTGGCTTTACTGGGCGCTCTAAGCTAGATGAAGCATTTAAAAGTAAGGGCTTAACACCTAAGGTCGTCTTTACTGCAGCTGATGCCGACGTAATTAAAACCTATGTCCGATTGGGTTTGGGTGTGGGTATTGTTGCCACAATGTCGATAGATGAAGACAAAGATAGTGATTTGGTGGCCATTAACGCAGAGCACCTATTTAGAGACAGTGTCACTAAAATTGGCTTCAGAAAGGGTACATTCTTGCGCGGCTTTATGTATGACTTTGTGGCTAGATTTGCCCCTCACTTAGATAAGCCATCTATAGACAAGGCTTCTCAGTGCCATAGTAAGGCAGAGCTTGAAGAGATGTTTGGTGGGTTAGATTTACCCAGCCGTTAAGCTGGGTATTGATTTCAGCTTTTTGAAATAATATTTGTAGCGTGTAGGCCGCATTCTTTGCCGCCTTCATTTTCCCACCACCAGCGTCCTTCTCGTTCATGCTGATTAGGAAGTACCGGGCGAGTACATGGTTGGCAGCCTATGCTGATGAAGCCAGTTTGGTGCAAAGGGTTATAAGGCACATCAAACATTTTTATGTAATTCCATACATCCTCAGAGCTCCAATTAGCTAACGGGTTGAATTTGTATAGGGCTTCGTCGATTCCTTTAAAGGCCGTATCTTGTTGGAAAACAGGGATTGATTGACGAGTGCCAGGGCTTTGATCCTTGCGTTGTCCAGTGATCCAAGCCTGGGCGGTGGACAATTTACGTTTGAGTGGTTCAATTTTACGAACGCCGCAGCATTCTGTGTGGCCATCTTCAAAGAAGCTAAACAAACCTTTCTCTTTAACAAATGGCTCCAGTAATTCTGCTTTTGGGCTGACCAATTCAATGTCTATATTGTAGTGCTTTCTGACGGTTTCAATGAATGCGTAAGTTTCAGGGTGCAAGCGGCCGGTGTCCAAGCTGAAAACATGAATGTCCTTTTTGGCCTTTAAAGCGAGGTCAATTAACACAACATCCTCAGCGCCACTGAAAGAAATGGCGATGTTGTCAAACTTATCAAGGGCATACTTGATGATTTGCTTGGGTTGTTTAGTGTTTAATTCTTGGTCAATTGCAGATATCTCATCTGTATTTATCAGCATGTGGCTAACCTTGTTGTAATTTATGCAGACAATACCAGAACTTAATTAAGCAAAAAATAAGTAACGGGAATATTTTAAGAATGATTGGCTATGAACTTTTTAATTGTTGTTATTGATGCAAGCAGTCATTACGGCTACAGTAGCGCCTTTTTATGCCTTAGGAGTATACCGTGGAGCTAGCTTGTCTTGATTTGGAAGGGGTGTTGATTCCTGAAATATGGATTGAATTTGCCAATAAAACGGGTATTGAAGAGCTAAAGGCCACTACTCGCGATATTCCTGATTATGATGTTCTGATGAAGCAGCGTTTAGCGATCTTGAAAGAGCACGGTTTAAAGCTTGATGATATTCAAGAGGTTATCGCTACTTTGTCGCCCTTGGAAGGTGCTAAAGAGTTTGTTGATTGGCTACGAGAGCGTTTTCAGGTGGTTATTTTATCTGACACTTTCTATGAATTTGCTCAGCCACTTATGAGGCAATTAGGATTTCCAACACTGCTTTGCCATAAACTTGAAGTAAGTGAGGAAGGGTATATAACCGACTACAAGCTAAGGCAAGTAGATCCTAAGCGTCAGTCTATTAAGGCGTTTCATAGTCTAAATTACAGATGCATTGCGGCGGGTGATTCTTATAACGATACAACCATGTTATCGGAAGCAGAAGCTGGTATTTTGTTTAAATCACCTAAAAATGTTATTGAAGAATTTCCGCAGTTTCCTGCGGTGCACGAATATGATGATCTTAAGCGTGAGTTTTTAAAGGCTAGTAATCGAGATTTAAGTCTGTAGTTAGTTATTTAGGCACTCCATGAGCTTGGAAATTTTGTCCAAGCTCTCTTGGAGTTCTAGTTCCCATATCGAGTCACTTATAATCCCTCCCCCTGACCAGCAAGTTACTTTTCCTTCTTCAAACATAAAGCTTCGAATTAAAATATTAGAGTTAAATTTATCGTTTGCCGAATGGTAGAAGGCACTGCCACAATAAAACCCCCGAGGAGTGGCTTCTAACTCATTAATTACCTCCATGGCGCGTTTTTTAGGTGCGCCTGTTATGGATCCTCCTGGGAAGGCATCTAAGAAAAGTTTCAATGGACTAATTGTATTGGGTAGGCTCGCTGTTACGGTGCTCACAAGATGGTGGACGGTTTCAAATGTTTCAACGTTAAAGAGAGAGGGTACTTTTACATTCGTGGCATTTTTACTAATGTCATTTCTTAGCAGATCGACAATCATTAGGTTTTCAGCTTGATCTTTCTTACTGTTTTTCAGTTGATCCGCTTGTAGCTTATCCTCTTGAGTTGAGGTTTTTCTGGGTAAGGTGCCTTTAATTGGTTTGGTTGTGACTGCACCTCGGTCAGTGCTGATAAAGAGCTCTGGCGATGCACTGGCAAAACAAAACTGCTTGTAATTAAAGAAGGAAGCGAAGGGAACACTGGCGAATTTCTTTAATTTTTCATAGCCATAAATTGGATTGCCTGTGTATTGGCTTGAGAATGATTGCGCCAAATTTACCTGATATACATCCCCTGCATTAATGTATGAATGAATGGATTGAATGTTTTCTTGGTATTTCTTTTTAGTCCAGATTGGCTGAAAAGGCTCTTTAATTTCGAACTGTGTGGCTGTTTGTGGGTGGTCTTTGGCTTTGTTAAAAAGGAGTATTAGATCCTCTTTAGACGTTTTTGATAATTCAGCTAAATAAACAAAGATTGTGCAATTTTTTAAGTGATCGATTAGGAAAGCCCAGGTGTAAAGTCCGGCGATAAGCGTGGGCAGTGAAGAGTGTGTTGATTGGACAGCAGCCTTGTTGCTTGTAATGCCTAAATCGTAACTGGCGTGTCCAATGATGCCTCCGGTAAAAGGCAGGTCAGAATCGTTAGCAGGAATTTTGTTGAATAAACAAGAAAGTTCATTTGTTAAGTCTTGATTGTTTACTTTCCCAAAGGTGACCACTGTATCTGCTGGCTCGGCGCTTATAATGCTCCATCTTCCATTTTCATGATTAGCAAGAGAGCTCTCTAGCGCAACCAATCCTCCTTTTGGTTGTAATTCATTCAATAGGGTTGAGGAGTTATCAAGATAAGGGAGTTTAGTAATTTCTAATTTCATAATGCACCAAGACTAAGTTAGCTATTTTATCCTGTGTGGCATTAATAGTGTAGTTTTGTCTGGCATGAGGATTGGTTGCTACTTGCACAATTACTTAGTACGTAGGTTCTGAGTTGTCTTGTGAAACGCACAGATAAGTGGAAATGTTCTCACTAGGGGGGATTGCTAGCCCATTAAAGCTTGGCGGGAAAGGGCAATAGATGTAACAATGCGTAACCGCGTGTATAGCGGAAAAAATAAAAATAACAAAGTTCATGGCAAAAAAATGTTGGTTTTACTGTTAGCATCATTAATTGGTTATAATTTAATCACAGAATTTGTAGAAATTGAGCCTCAACCCAAGGGTGTGGTGTATTTCAATACAGGGTTTGGTGATGGTGCATTGACGCACTTTGAAAATATCGAGCCATTAACAGAATACAAATACAATAATGTTGTTCGTCAAGCCTATGATTATAGTTGCGGTTCTGCAGCGCTTACCACCTTGCTCGATTTTTACCTAGGAAGAAACTTCCAAGAGCGTCAAGTAATGGAAGGGCTCTTACAGTTTGGTGATACTGAAAAGATAGTGGCTCGACGAGGTTTTTCATTGCTAGATATGAAGAGATTGGTAACCGCATTGGGTCACCCATCTGGCGGATTTAGGGCAGCCGAAGAAGATTTAATAAAATTAGATCACCCAGCCATTGCGCCCATAGAGTACGCAGGCTTCAAGCATTTTGTTGTGGTTCGCGCGGTAAAAGATAGCCATGTTTATGTGGCAGATCCAGCTCTTGGTAATATAAGTTTTACTCTATCTCGCTTTATGGAAATTTGGGATAGAAATGTGCTCTTCATTGTATTTCCGAATGGTCATAAACCGGTAGGAGGATTGGAGGTTAGAGATGAAGACTTAAGGGTGATTGATGAAAGGACTTTTACTCAAACGGCTTATCGTGACTTTAAAGATGTGTTTCCAGTGGATCACATGAATCTTCCTGCAAGTTATTATAATTCAATTGCTAAAAATAAAAATAATGCTTATTGGGATGAGGGCGAAGACCCTGCTGACCCAGATGACGATGTACTAATTACAGAGGGTGATGCTGCGTATGACCCTAACTTGGCGAATGTTGTTAACACGCCAACTGTTGTAACCAAACAGATTAGATACAGAAGAAAATAATAATAAAAGGATTTGCTACATGCGCTTGTTTTCATTTTCCACCATTTTTTTATGCTTGTATGGCGCGAATGTGGCTGCAGATGTCTCTGATGCTCGAGAAGCGCTAACAAAAAGTGATAATGATGCCAGTCAGGAAAAAAGTCTTGAGGAAGTGTTTGAGGCCACTGAAAACAATTACTCGTTAATGAAGAAAGGGCAAACCTCTCTAAACTATAGTCTTAGTTATAGCTATATGGCGGATCAGCGGATTGAGCTAGAAGTAGTTAATAGTACTATTCGTGCATTTGATGTAAATGCTTCTGCAACCCATAATTTAACAAATAATTTTTCATTTGATTTTGGGTATTTAGATAACTTAACACTTGGTTTATCTGTGCCATTGGCGAGCAAGTATGATACGGCTGAGTCAAATAGTAATGCAGGGCTAGGAGACGTTTCCATAAATGCCAGATGGCAGCCGTACGCTTATGTCCCTGGGGAATTAAGCAGAACAGTTACCGGATCCTTTAAAACAAAAACAGGCGACAGTCCATTTCGAACAATCTCGGATAAGCGATTACCTACAGGTAGTGGTTATTATACTATTTCTGGAGGCATGTCCGTTAATAAAGTGGTTGATCCTGTAATGCTTTTTGGATCTGGAAGTGTTAGTTATGGCATTCCAGAAACTGGGATAAATCAGGTGAACGGTTCACTGGTATTAAGTGAGGTTCGTCCCGGTGTGTCCACAGCATTTTCTGGTGGATTCGCTTATTCCTTATCTTATGATGTGTCGCTTACAATGTCCTTCCAGGGTTCATATACCGATAAAGCTAAATATATTTTTCGAACAGGAGAAGAAGTTGAGACATCTTCAGTGATGTCAGGTGTGCTCAATTTTAGTTTAGGTGTGAGGATGTCACCTAAAACTATTACCAATGTTGGGGTGGGTTTTGGTATGACGGAAGACTCGCCAGATATATTATTGTCTTTATCTATGCCAATTAATATGAACGGTTTAAAAGCCAAATTTTTACCAGCTTCTTCATAGCGAGTAATACAAAGATGAAGAAGTTAATAATTTATACTATTGGTTTGTTATTTAGTTCTGAGTTGTATGCACAAATGGCTCAGTCACTCCTGATTGACCCTAAGGCATTATCTTTAGGGAATGCAGTTACGGCTGACCCCCCTGGTTTGGCTTCAATACACTACAATCCAGCAGGCCTTACCAAGCTAGATGGGCGCCAATTAAGCGTTACGCTATTCAACGTGATATTGAAGGTTGGAACTGAATATAGTCTTCCCGAGGGCTATGCTGAGGATGAAGCCGGTCAGGAGGAGGATCCTGGTTTGCTAGATTTTCGTGATGATCCTGTATTGGATGAAGAAGGTGAGGCGCACCCAGGGTTATATATTCCCAGTATCGGTCCCATACCTTTGCATTTGCCCGTAGCAACACTGCCGGCAGGTGGTTTTTCTATCACACCTCCAGGCTCCAAATTTACCTTTGCAACGCTGTCTTATATACCGATGGCAGGGACACTTATCAAAGAAGATGATGACCCAGGTCGGTATCAGGGGAAGCAAGTGGCCATGCAACGTCTTACCTATTTATCCCCTTCCTTTGGCTATAAAGTGAGTGATGAACTCTCCGTTGGTTTTGGAGTGTTATTGTCGCATCAGGCCTTTGCGATATCTCAAGATGTTAGGGCGGTAAATATATTGATGGCAGCAGGAGAAATGCTTCAGGAGGCTTTTGGTTGTGAAGAAGGCGGTGGGGGTAGCGATCCACTAGTGCCGTTTATTTCTATGTGTGGAGGCTTAATTGGCCCCTATAGGGATATCGGGAACTTAACCATGCAGTTTGAAAAAAGTATGTCATTTACCTATCACATGGGAGTGTTATGGGAGCCTAGTGATTGGTTTGCATGGGGGGCTAGTTATCAAAGTGAAGCGAAAGAGGATATGACCGGAGAGTTTGAATTTGATTATTCTCGAGATTTCTCTGGTTTTTTTAGTGGATTTAGAGGGTCTGTTTTCGGGGCGATAATAGGTGCAATGTTTCAACTACCAACCGGTGTTAGTAAAGAAACAGGTTATGTGAGTACGGAGTTTACCTATCCTCAGCATTTTCAAACGGGCTTTAAATTTCGTTTTATGGATAAATTTCAATTTAATGTGGATGCTGGTTGGACTGACTATGATGAGTGGGAAAGCTTTCAGTTTCAATTCGACAGGCAATTGGATTTCTTGAATGCAGCAAAAATATTAGCGCCGGGCGAAATTACAAGTACTACTTTAGAGCAAAAATTAGAATATAAAAGCCATTGGAACTTTGGTTTTGGATTTGAATACCAATTAAGTTCACGATTAAAGGCCCGATTGGGCTTTGAGCCTAGATCTTCTTCTATTCCTGATGGGCAGCGCAATGTTATGGCGCCATTTGGGTCTGCGAATATATATGCCATGGGTTTTGGCTATCAATGGGACCTTGATACGGTGGTGGATATATCGCTTTCCTATATGAAAAGTGAAGAAGAAATACTAGCATCAGACCCAAGTGCGAGCCTGAATACGGATTGCCTAACCTGTGTGGCATCAAATCCTTATCCAGGGCTTGATATAAAAACCTCTCTTTCAGTTGCGGCTGCAGGTATTTCCTTCAGAACGAAATTTTAAATGAAACATATTGTCTTAATTTTTAGTCTTTTTATTCTAGGTTGCTCAACTTCTGGCAATCAGGATGGGGGCTTTTACACTTGGGTAGATGCCAGTGGAAACGTTCATACGGAGCGCCGTTTAGAAAAAAAAGAGCCTGTTGTAGTGGAAGATGAAGTCCCAAAAAAGGTATTAAAAGGTGAGTACCAGCAACCCAAAGTAATGGCTTCTGTAACCCCTAATGAAGACCATTACTTTAACCCTGATGACTTTCAATCTTCTGAGGAAATAGACAAGCAGTTAGCCCCTAAGCGTCTTTATAGTTGGCAGGATCAAGGGGCGCAAATCACCCAAGAGCTAAGTTCCAGTGAGGGGGCAAGGGATAGTCAGGAGGGGCTAGTAGAAATAAGCTTGCTTCAAGATAGGTTGAATTACGAGTACCTAGCCCAAGGCAAGATTTTTTACTTTAATGAAGTGAAGGGTAAGGAATTAATATTGGAGAGTATTTACCTATTCAATAGACAGTTAGGTAAGGATTATATCCTCATTGAATTGCCTAGAGAGGGTGTGGCTGAAAGGGCATTGTTTAAGAGTTTTATTAAAAAAAGTAAGATTGCTTTACCTAATTTAGTTTTTCTATCCGACCGATTCGATGCAATGTCACTTCCAGCCCTGCCATTTTCTCACCATGTTGAGGAAACATGGAGCGCCCATGGTTTTATGCAGGGTGTTGTTGAAATACCATCTAGGGCAAGCTATATATTAGTTCTTTCCAATCCTAGCTCTGGAGTTTTAGAATTGGGAGGAAAGAATGTAAAAGCGGTTGATCTGGGCAGTATACTGCTGGATAGCTACTGATAATTACTGGCTTCAAGCCAATCGCTTGAGATCTGCTTCTAGCATAATTCTGGTGGATATTTCCTCTACAGATAGGTCGGTGGTGCTTAGGTACGAAATACTCTCTTGTTGATAAAGAAACTCAACCTCTTCTACTTCGTAGTGACACTGATTAATTGAAGCGTAGCGGCTATTTGATTTTCTTTCGTTTCTGATGGCCGCTAAGCGTTCAGGGTCAATCGTTAAGCCAAAGAGTTTTTTCTTAAATGGCTTTAACACATCGGGCAGCATCATCTCCCCTAAGTCCTCTTCGGTGAGGGGGTAGTTGGCTGCTTTAATGCCAAACTGCAATGCCATATAAAGGCATGTGGGCGTTTTACCCGAACGGGATACGCCAACTAATATGATGTCTGCTTGGTCAAAGTGTTTAATTTTGCTGCCATCGTCATTATCTAGCGCAAAATTGACCGCATCAATACGAGCCTTGTAGCCTTCGTTATCCCCGCCAGCATGTGATTTTCCTACAGTGTATGAAGAGTGAATTTGAAGTTCTTTTTCTAGTGGCGCAAGAAAGGTTGAAAATATATCCACTTTGAAGACTTGTGCTTTTGAAATAATGTCCCGAATGCTTTGATTTACAATGGTGTCAAATACAATTGGCATGACACCGCTGTGCTCGGTGATTTTGTTTAGTTTTCGTACTATTTCTAGTGCTTTCTCGTTTGTATCAATATAAGGCAGGGTAGTCTGTTCAAACTCTATACTTTCAAATTGTGTTAATAGGCTATGGCCTAAAGTTTCGGCTGTAATACCTGTGCCATCCGATATGAAAAATGCTTGGCGCTTCATCTTTAGTCAACAACCTTATGAATACAATCTAGAATTATAGTATTATACCGCACCCTATACACTCGGTTAAAGCAGGAGCCACCTTTGAGTAGTCACGTTATTTGGTTTAGTGAATTAAGTATTGCTGATGAAGATAAGGTAGGGGGGAAAAATGCCTCCCTGGGGGAATTGACCAATAAGCTAGTTCATGCCGGTATTCGTTCTCCCATGGGTTTTGCAATAACAGTGCCCGCCTACCATCAATTTTTGTCTCAGAACAAACTAGGATCTAAAGTATCCTCATTGATAAATTCTATAGATAAAAGCGACCTCTCATCGGTAAAAGGGGCGTCAATAGCAATTCAAGAGTTGATTAAATCCGTATCATTGCCATCCACCCTAGTTACAGAAATCAAGCAGGGGCTTAATACGCTTCAGGGTGATGCGCCTTTTCTATCGGTTGCAGTAAGATCATCAGCGCTTCAAGAAGATTCTGATCAGTCGTCATTTGCAGGGCAGCAAAAAAGTTTTTTGAATGTTTGTGGGCTTGATGATGTTCTTGATTCTATCATTGAAGTATATGCTTCAATGTTTAGTGAAAGAGCATTAAGTTACAGGCTTCACCAAGGCTTGGATTTGAATGATGCTGCTATGTCAGTGGGTATTCAAAAGATGGTTCGCAGTGAAACGGGGTCAGCAGGCGTTATGTTTACGCTGGATACAGAATCTGGTTTTGACAAAGTTGTTTTTGTAACCAGTGCCTTTGGATTAGGGGAGACGGTTGTACAAGGCGCCGTTAACCCAGATGAATTTTACGTCCATAAGGCATCTTTAAAGGCGGGTAAGCCTGCGATTCTAAGGCGAAGTCTTGGGGCGAAGGCCATAAAAATGGTACACCTTGTAGATGGTGAAGAATTAGCAGCTGTCGAGACAATTCGTGTTGATAGGGTCCAAAGATTAACCTTTAGCATCACAGACGAAGACATTAACCTCTTAGCCAGCCAGGCCATGGCGATCGAAAATCATTATAAAAAAGCCATGGATATTGAATGGGCTAAGGATGGTGAGAGCGGTGAAATTTTTATCGTTCAAGCAAGACCTGAAACAGTAAAAAATCTGACCAGTAAAAACTCTATGGAGCGTTACTTATTAAAAGAAACAGGGACACTTTTATGTGAGGGTCGATCGGTAGGTCATAAGATAGGCAGTGGCCCTGTGAAGGTGCTAGATCATAAAAGCCAGATATTAGACATTAAACAAGGAGATGTTTTGGTGGCTGAGTTGACGGATCCCGATTGGGAGCCGGCAATGAGGAAAGCCAGTGCCATCATTACTAATCGTGGCGGACGTACATGTCATGCTGCGATCATTGCGCGAGAAATAGGAATACCCGCGGTTGTAGGCTGTGGAGATGCGACTGACATGTTGAAAGACGACCAGTTGGTAACGGTGTCATGCGCTGAAGGGGATACTGGTTTTATCTATGGTGGCTCTTTGAATTTCGAACAAAAATCCAATACTAGTAATATGCCCGAACTCCCATTTAAGCTTATGATGAATGTGGGGAATCCAGATAGGGCATTTGATTTTCAGGGGTTGCCCAATGAAGGTGTTGGCTTGGCTCGGTTGGAATTTATCATTAACCGAATGATTGGTGTCCACCCAAAAGCATTGCTAAACTTCGAAACATTACCTCCTGAAATAAAAACCACAGTAGAAAGGCGAATCGCAGGTTACCCTGATCCTGTAGCATTTTATGTGGAGAAATTGGTTGAGGGAATCAGTACGCTTGCAGCTGCGTTCACACCCAAAAAAGTTATCGTAAGGCTTTCTGATTTTAAATCTAATGAATACGCGAATCTAATTGGCGGACGTATTTATGAGCCAGAAGAAGAGAATCCGATGCTGGGTTTTCGTGGAGCGGCTCGCTATATCAGTAAATCATTTCGTGATTGTTTTGAGCTAGAGTGTCGAGCCATAAAAAAAGTTCGCAATGAAATGGGGTTTACCAATATAGAGCTCATGGTGCCGTTTGTAAGAACGGTTGGCGAGGCGAAGCAAGTCGTCGACCTTCTTGCAGAAAATGGTTTGGTAAGGGGTGAAAATGGTTTGCGCATCATAATGATGTGTGAGTTGCCAGCTAACGCCTTACTAGCAGAAGAATTTTTAGAGCACTTTGATGGATTTTCCATTGGCTCAAATGATTTAACTCAGCTTACCTTAGGGTTAGATCGTGATTCAGGGGTGATTGCTCATTTATTTGATGAGGGCAACGATGCCATTCGTCAACTCATGCACATGGCCATATCGGCTTGTAAAAAACAAAATAAGTATATTGGTATATGTGGTCAAGGGCCTAGCGATCACCCTGACTTTGCTAAGTGGTTGATGGAGGAGGGGGTGGATAGCGTGTCACTTAACCCTGATTCAGTTTTTGATACATGGTTTTACCTAGCAGAAAACTCTTAATAGGCTTTAAAATTAAATGAAAAGCAGTAGTGCATTGTTTCCAGTGACTCTATTAAGGGCTGATTTAGTGGCCGATAGTTTTATTGAAGATACGTATTTGTTAAAACCCAATAATAGTTCGGACAGTTCAGTTCAAATTGCAGTGACTCGCCTAGGGTTTCATCTAGAGTCAAATGATGAACGCGGTGTTCCGGTTATATTGTTTCACGGCAGTTTTTCTAATCGCAGTTTTTGGTTTTCAGGTGGCGGCAAGGGTTTTGCCAAGTTTTTGTTGGAGGCAGGGTTTGATCCGTGGATGGTTGAGGCGCGCGGTCACGGAGATAGCCCAGAAAATAATCACTATTTAAATAATAATGTCGAAAATTATGCTCAATATGATGCCCCAGCTGTGCAGGATTTTATATTTGAGCAAACGGGTAAGAAGGCATTTTGGGTGGGGCATTCGTTGGGTGGCGTCACTGTGGCCACAGCCATCGCAGGAAATTACATAGAGGACAGCCGAATTCAGGGGGTGGTTTTATTTGGTGCTCAGGTGAGTCGTTATCCTATTCTGCTAAGAATGCCTTTTGTACGGGCTGTAACAAGACTGATATTACTGGTTAAAAAACGTGTATCAGGTAAAGGCATTGGCCCAGAACAAGAGCCTATTGGCATTGCTCGTGAGTTTGTTCGATGGGCAGGCTTGTTCACAGGGTGGCGCTCTAGTAAGGGCGTTTCATATTGGGCTGAAATGGAAAATAAAAATATACCCGCCTTAGCATTTGGTGCCCAAAAAGATAAAGGGGATCCTGCAAAATCCTGTGACAAATTAATTAAGGCCTTTGGTGAGAAATCCCAGTTTCATTTATTATCAAAAAAAAATGGCTACAAACAAGATTACAATCATGTGGACATGGTGGTAAGTAAACCCGCCGAAGAAGAAGTTTGGCCAAAGGCCATAGAGTGGATGAGTTTTACCTTTAACCAATAAAGTAGGAGAAAATAATGCAGTACGTAACACCCGATTTATGCGATGAATATCCAGAAGTAGAAGTGCTAGAACCTATTTTTAACAACTATGGTGCTAAAGAGTCTTTTGGTGGTGAAGTGGTGACCATTAAATGCCATGAAGATAATTCTCTGGTGAAGCAGCAGGTTGATTTACCAGGGCATGGTAAGGTGATGGTAGTTGATGGTGGTGGTTCATTAAGGAATGCGCTTCTAGGTGATATGTTGGCAGAGAAAGCTGCTAAAAATGGTTGGGAAGGTTTGGTTATTTTTGGCTGTATCCGCGACGTGGATATCATTATGGAGACAGAGTTGGGTGTGCAGGCTTTAGGGGTTGTTCCTAGAAAAACTGAAAAGAAAGGGATTGGTGAAATGAATGTGCCGGTTAAGTTTGCAGGTGTGCAAATTAATCAGGGAATGTACATTTATGCTGACAATAATGGCATTATTGTCTCCGAAAAAGAATTAAAAATGCCTAGCTAAAAAGTTACCCCTAAACAAATGTTTAGGGGTGTGAATCTCTACTGTATGAAGTTCACCCAAACGCAAAGACCCATTAATTTGGGCTTGGCTGCTTGAAGATAAGTAGCCGACTCTTTGGCATTTTGGGTAAGGGTGTCTATTTCACTTTGGTAGCTGCCCGCTTCAATTTCCAATGATTTATATCGAGCTAACTCACCTTTTGTTTTGCTAAGCATTTTTGTAACAGAGTCTTCAATGCTCTCTTTTGATGTGTGAGCTGCAAGCTTCTCACTTAAGCTAACGGCTTTTACAATATCAGGCCATTTCATCTTAATGATTTCTTGAGCCATGTCCTTTTTAATAAATTCATTGTTTTCGCGCATGTTAGCAAGGTCAATCACCTTGGTCATATTCTTTAACTCATCACTTATGGTGTAGTGACGAGTTTCAGGGGCTAGATAGCGATTAAGCTCTAAGCGCCCAGGGCCATCTGCTTTAATCTGATAAAAGGTTTCTACGAATACTTGGCCGTTTTTATATTTTTTATCTTTAAATAAAGAGCAAGATGTGAATGCATTTCCTGAGGCTTCTAGGTCATCTACGATGTCTTTGACCCATGGGTGATCCCAAGAGATAAACTCTAAATCTTCCCGTAAAGCAGCTTGTTGGCGATCAAAGGTAATTGTAGCTCGATCGTCTCTTAAGCTATTGATAAACGAAAAAGGGCAGCTTTCTTGAGGGCTAATAATTATATTGTTAGCACTGGTGGGCTCGGTTTCAATATGGCTATTATCAAATATATTAAGCAGTGAATGCTTAAGTTCATCTTGTGCATCGTCAGAGGCTTGAATGGCGCTAATTAAGGGCTCTATTCGCTGCTCTGAGAAAGAATGCTGCTCAAGTAATCGATCTCGACCTTGTTCAATTTCAGTTAAAAGTTGAATGCTGGCTTGCTGGCATTGAGTGATTATGGCTTCAGCTTGATCACCTGTTTCCAGCATCTCGTCAATCTCAATGTTGTAAGCTTCATAAATAGGCGAAGCTGCCGGGTTAGGTTTGGTGAACATGTCAAAGCCGTGATGATAAAGCGCAGCCATTCTGGATTGCGCGCTTCCTGACTGCAAAGGCACATGTATATAAATGTCACTGCCTTGACCAATTCTATCTAGGCGTCCTATTCGTTGATCCACTAAATCTGGGTGACTAGGAAGATCAAACAATACCAAGTGCTGGGCGTGTTGGAAGTTTCTGCCTTCACCGCCTATTTCGCTGCACACGAGCACTTGAACGCCATCGTCTTCTACAAATTGCGCTGCGATGCGGTCTCGTTCAATTAGGTCATGGTGTTCATGGAAAGCGCCTGCCAAGATAATGGTTTTAGCATTGATTTGTTCAGTGATTAGTTGAGCATCTTCTGCTGTCTGGCATATTAAAAGAACTTTCTTATCGGCCTGTTGAGGGAGCCATTCCAATAGCCACTCTAAATTAGTTTGCTCTTTTAAGTGGTAGAACTGGCTGTGGCGTTCAGGAAAACCCGCGATGCTTCGTCTTGTATTGCGGTAAACCATGCGGCCAGTGCCGTAGCGATCGGCCATCCAATCTATAAATTCATTTTCATCTTGGTTGTTTGCGATGGTGTCTTCGGCAAATTGCAGTAATTTGTCGTCACCAAGTTTTTCTATTTGAGAAAGAGATGCATCTAGACCATCAAATTCAATAGAATCAACTATTTGGCTTACCAATCCATATTGCTGTTCTTCATTTAAAAATTGGTCTAAATTTGAAAAGCGCAGCGGATCTAGCATGTGCAGTCGGGCGAAGTGGCTTTCTACCCCTAGTTGCTCTGGTGTGGCTGTAAGCAATAGAACCCCGGTGCTGATTTTTGATAGCTCCATGGCACTTTGATAGGCTTTTGACTGCCATTGAAGGCGATGACTTTCATCAACTACCATCATATCCCATTGTGTATCTAAGGCTTGATCCATGTATTTACTGTGGGTTAGCCAGTCGAAATTACACAAGGCCACTTGAATTTGTTCAAAAGGATTATCCCCTTGTTGCTCTGCACAGAATTCATCATCAATCAGTGTGCAGTCGAGATTAAACTTGCGTTTCATTTCAACCAGCCATTGGTTGACGAGTGAAGCGGGAACGCAAATTAAAATACGCTGAGCTCTGCCGGTCATAATGAGTTGATGTATGACCAAGCCGGCTTCTATGGTTTTACCTAGGCCCACTTCATCAGCCAGCAATGCGCGAGGCAAAGGCATTTTGAGTATTTGCTGCGCAACATCATATTGATGAGGAATGATATTAATTTTGGGGCCGACAAAGCCGTGAGATAACTTCCCCTGATGCTCGATGGAAGACTGTAAAAAATCGCGGTAAAGATTAAACCACTTAAAGCTGCCAATTTGGCCGGCTTGAAGCCTTTCAAGTGGAGATACCTTGCCTTGATTGTGGGCCAGATCTGTTTCACTTATCCAAGTACTGGGGTTTACTTGGTAAAATAGTATGCCGTTTCTTTCTTGTGAGTCAGAAATGTTTTCCGATGCACCATTAAGTACCTTTATTCGATCACCTGGGTTAAAGCGGCAGCGTATAAGCGGAGTTGTGCCAATAGAATATAGTCGGCTGCTTTCTGCATGGGGGAATTCTATGGTTACTCGACGGTACTCGCACTCGCTTACAATACCCAAACCTAGCTCAGGCTCTGCTAAGCTAATCCAGCGCTGCCCATTTACAAACTGACTCATATATCCCCCCATAATCGAGGGCGGATTTTATCACTTACTGTTACATGTCTCAGCTTTTAATTTCAGCGATTTTCTTTTTAATGCCTACTTCAAAACGCCTGTACATGCCTTCTGTCATCTTAAGTTGGTCAAAGATGGGTTCTTTAATTTTCTCCCATTCATGATTGTGTACACATTGTGCTAAATACCCTGGGAGCCGAGATATTTGTTCGGCTATTTTTAAGACTAATAGAAGCTCTCCAGCTTCATCCCCTTTATCAATTGAGGTGATTATTTTATCTGGGTCGTGATGCTGAAAAATACATTTACTTATGGCACCACTTAAGCCCCAGTTAGTGGCTAGTTGGGAGCTTAGGGCGGCGTGAGAATGATTGAAGTGGTTGGTTTCATAAAGGCTGATGTGGCTATCTTCTTCAAAATAGGCTGCTTTAATGGCCTTGGGGTATTCGGGGTTTACCTGATTCAGTAAAGCCATGCCGGCATTGTGAAATACAGCCGTTGTATAGCTTTCGTCTGTGGCAGCTTTATCTAATTCTTTGCTAACTAAAACGGAAGTGACCGCTACTTTTATGCTGGTTTTCCAAAGGTCTAATAAAAGTTTGTGCTTCCCTGAGAAAATGGTGGTGCGCAATAAACGGCCAGTAGTTAGATTAATGATTCTATTCATGCCTAGCATGCGAACGGCTTCATCTACGCTTTTTATTTCCCTTACTAGGCTAAAATAAGGAGCGTTAATGGTGTCCAATACCTCTTTGGCCAGCTCCTTGTGACCAATAATGGCTTTCCCTATGGCATTGAGGTCATTTTTAGCTTCTTTTATCTCAATGAGAATACTGGGTGTGCTCGGGAATTCGATGGTTGGCGCCGAGGTCGCGGTTTCCGCCATAACTTTATCTCCTTATATATCTGTATATCAGTATAGGGTATTTGGAGAAAACGGAAGGTCGTGAGAAAATAAAACCTAAATTTATGGTTGGTAATTATGCTTTCTTATATTGAGCCCGTTTTTAGGCCTCCTAGTGAGGCTCGTTCTCTCATTCTTCAGGTAACGAATGGTTGTTCTTGGAATAACTGCACGTTTTGCGAAATGTACACCCAAGAGCAAAAGAAGTTTAGAGCGCGTAAAGAAGAAGAGATTTTTAATGATATTTTACAAGCATCCAGATCAGTGGTGCCATTTGAAAAAGTGTTTCTGGCAGATGGTGACGCCATGGTTTTGCCTATGCGCAAACTGGTCGCCATATTAACTGAAATACGCCAAAAAATGCCTTGGGTAAAGCGGGTTACTTCATATTGCTTGCCGCGAAATTTAAATAAAAAGTCTGTTGAAGATTTGAAAGCACTAAAAGCGTTAGGCTTGGATATCCTGTATGTAGGATGTGAGTCTGGTGACGATGAAGTGTTAGAAAAAGTAAATAAAGGGGAGACTTACGAAACCCAAAAACAGGCTTTGCTTAAAATACGTGAAAGCGGCTTGCGCTCTTCGGTTATGATATTAAATGGCTTGGGAGGTGTGAAATATTCTGAGCAACATGCACTTAATTCAGCCAAGCTAATGAATGAGTGCCAGCCTGACTACTTATCTACTTTGGTGGTGAGCTTTCCTGTGGGAGAAGAGCGCTTTCAAGAGGGTTTTGATGGAGGGTGGCAAGGGTTGGATCAAACCGCTTTGTTCTTAGAGTTGCGCTACTTTATTAGTAACTTAAAGTTAAATAAAACCATTTTTAGAAGTGATCATGCCTCTAATTATTTACCTTTAAAGGGTAATTTAGGGGCCGATAAAGACAGTATGTTAGCCCAGCTAGATAAAGCGCTGTACCAGCCAGATCAAGTTCATTTGCGTCAAGAGTGGCAAAGGGGGCTTTAATGACAGACACTTCGAATATCTCCTCACTTACAGCGCAATTGGGTAAGTTTGATGAGGTAATTAATGCGCTCCCGCCCATATCTGATTGGAATCCTGAGTTATCAGGGGTCATGGATATGAGAATTAAAAAAGATGGAGGGTGGTGGCACGAAGGAGAGTTAATAAAAAGAGATAAGCTTACTCGTTTATTTAGCTCAATTTTAAAGAAAGAAGAGGATGAATATTTTTTAGTCACTCCAGTCGAAAAATGGCAAATTCAAGTGGATGATAAGCCGTTTGTGGTGCAGTTGGCGGAGGTGGTAGAGAAGGGTGGGCAAAAAGTGATTACCCTAATGACGAATGTTGGAGATGTAATTGAGCTAAACTCGGTCAATAGGTTATACCTTGATAATGAGGGGTTGCCCTTTGTCGAAGTAAGGAGTGGCTTGATGGCTCGGTTACACAGAAATGTTTATTACCAGTTGGCTGAATTTGCGATTGAAAACGAGCAAGGGCAGTTTGTTGTAAATAGTGCAGGGGAAAATCACACACTGGGCTAGTTGGTTAAAAAATGTTCCACGGGGAACAAATATTAAACAGTTTGGTATTGGCCCGTTGATATAACTATTGTTATTACCCAGCTAATAAAAAAGGAGCCAAGCGGCTCCTTTTTTGTTTTTGCACTACCAATCCAATTACAGTCTTGGTATTTACTGCTCTTTACATATTTGGATAGTTAGGTCCGCCGGCACCTTCTGGTGTTACCCAGGTAATGTTTTGGGCGGGATCTTTAATATCGCAAGTCTTACAATGCACGCAGTTTTGAGAGTTGATCTGGAAGCGCTTCCCAGCTTCATCTTCAATAATCTCATAAACGCCAGCAGGGCAGTAACGCTGAGCTGGCTCGTCATATAGAGGAAGGTTTTTCTCTAAAGGTATGCTCGCATCGGCCAGTTTTAGGTGGCAAGGCTGATCTTCTGCATGGTTAACGTTACCGATAAATACCGAATCTAGTTTAGCAAAGCTAAGAACGCCATCAGGTTTAGGGTAGTTAATCTTTTTGCTTTCAGAGGCAGGCTTAAGGGTAGCGTGATCCGGGGTTGTGTCATGCAATGTGAACGGCAAAGGCATAATATTGTGATGAATGTAGTTGAATGCACTGCCAGCAAATAAACCGAATTTGTGCATGGCAGGGCCGAAGTTGCGGCTGTTATGTAAATCCTTATGAACCCAAGATGCTTCAAAAGCAGCTGTAAATTCAGTGATTTCATCGTTTGCACGGCCAGAGTCGATAGCAGTCATAATTTGCTCTGCTGCAATCATGCCGCTCTTCATAGCTGTGTGTGTGCCTTTAATCTTGGCAAAGTCTAGGGTGCCTGCATCACAGCCAACCACTAAACCACCAGGAAAGGTCATTTTGGGTAAGCAGTTAAGGCCGCCTTTAGTGATGGCGCGGGCTCCGTATGATGCGCGCTTTCCGCCTTCAAGGTGTTGCTTTAGAACAGGGTGGTGCTTAAGGCGTTGAAACTCATCAAATGGACTAACGTGTGGGTTGTGGTAAGACAAATCAGTGATTAATCCAACTACAACTTGATTGTTCTCGCCGTGGTAAAGGAAGAAACCACCGGTTGAGCCTGATTCTGTTAAAGGCCAGCCAGTACCGTGAATAACTAAGCCTTCTTGGTGTTTGGCAGGGTCAATATCCCAAAGTTCTTTTATGCCAATGCCGTAATGCTGGACATCTTTACCTTCATTAAGGTTGAATTCTTCCATTAGCTGCTTGCCAAGGTGCCCACGACAACCTTCTGCGAAAACAGTGTATTTACCACGAAGCTCCATGCCTGGCATGTAGCTGTCTTTTTGCTCGCCAGCTTCACTCAAGCCCATGTCGCCAGTTATTATGCCTTTAACGGCACCGTCTTCAACAATGTATTCGTGAGCAGTGAAACCAGGGTAAATTTCAACTCCAATGGCTTCTGCTTGCTCGCCTAACCAGCGAACTACGTTGCCTAAGCTAACAACGTAGTTGCCATCGTTATGCATAGGTTTGGGAATCATCCAGTTTGGCGTTTTAATGCCTTTTTCGGCGCCGGTTAAAAAGTACACTTCATCCTTTTTAACTTCAGTGTTCAAAGGAGCGCCAAGCTCTTTGTAATTTGGGAATAATTCAAGTAGTGCGCGGTCTTCAATAACGGCACCCGATAAAGTGTGTGCGCCAACCTCGGAGCCCTTTTCTACAAGGCATACACTTAGTTCTTGGCCTTTTTCTTCAGCAATTTGTTTTAAACGTATCGCTGTCGATAAGCCAGACGGTCCGCCGCCAACTACAACGACATCATATTCCATCGCTTCGCGTTCCATTGAAATCTCCTCAAAGTTCAAGCTAAGCTAACCCTATACTGGGTTATGTATCAATTTAGGCCATATCAGCCAAAAAGTGCGCGTAGTATACTGATTTCGCTGTATTTGGCCAAACACAATATATCTAGCCAAATCCAGTACTTATCCGCACAGCTATGTAAAAAATAATGTAAATTCTCAGGTGCAAGACTAGCATTCAAACGCGCGTTTGAATAGAATTCAGCACACAAATGTTAGCTAAGCAGAAATTGTAACGATTTTAGGTGTTAGCTGCCCACTCGGCGCATATTGACCTTGTCTATATTTAAGTTCAATATATTGCGCCGTTAAGAGCGACGGGCACGTCTAGTTTCTATTTCCTTTGCAATGCCTGTCTTGCTTTATAAATCCACTCAATTTGACGGAGAATCTATGAAGGTTCTTGTTGCTGTTAAGCGTGTCATTGACTACAACGTAAAAGTACGCGTTAAAGCCGATAACTCTGATGTAGATCTAGCCAACGTTAAAATGGCTATGAATCCATTCTGTGAAATCGCGGTTGAAGAAGCGGTTCGCCTAAAAGAAAAAGGCGTAGCCACTGAAATCGTTGTTGTTTCTATAGGCCCTAAAGTTGCTCAAGAGCAAATTCGTACTTCACTAGCCCTAGGTGCAGACCGCGGTATTCTAGTTGAGACCGAAGAAAAGCTTGAATCACTAAGTGTGGCAAAAATTCTTAAAGGTATCGTTGATAAAGAACAGCCACAATTGGTTATTCTTGGTAAGCAGTCTATCGACAACGATAACAACCAAACTGGTCAAATGCTGGGTGCATTAACTGGCTTGCCTCAAGGTACATTCGCTTCTGAAGTGACTGTTGAAGGCGACAAAGTTAACGTTACTCGTGAAATTGACAGTGGTCTACGTACGGTTGGTTTGACTTTGCCTGCCATCGTAACCAGTGACTTGCGCTTAAACGAGCCTCGTTATGCATCTTTGCCTAACATCATGAAGGCCAAGCGTAAGCCATTAGAAGTGGTAACGCCTAGTGATCTTGGTGTTGAAGTTAAATCCACTCAGACTCTTGTTAAAGTAACTCCTCCTGCAGAGCGTTCTGCTGGAATCAAGGTTGCTAGCGTAGATGAGCTAGTTGAGAAACTTAAAAACGAAGCGAAGGTACTGTAATGAGCATATTAGTTATTGCAGAACACGATAATAGCGCCATTAACGGTGCTACTTTAAACACCATTTCTGCTGCCAAAGCCATCGGTGGCGACATCGATCTTTTGGTTGCTGGTGAAGCTTGTGGCGCAGCAGCTGAAGCTGCTGCAAAAATCGAAGGCGTGACTAAAGTTTTAGTAGCCGACGATGCTGCATACAAATACCAGTTAGCTGAATCTATGGGTGACCTAGTAGCTGAGCTTGGTAAAGGTTATAGCCATATTTTGGCGCCTGCTACCACTACTGGTAAAGATTTCCTACCTCGCGCTGCAGCATTGCTAGACGTGAACATGGTTTCTGAAATCGTTAAAGTTGAATCTGCCGATACTTTCTTGCGTCCTATTTACGCAGGCAACGCTATCGCAACCGTTCAATCTAACGATGCAATTAAAGTAATTACTGTTCGTGCAACTGGTTTTGATGCCGTTGCAAGTGAAGGTGGTTCTGCGTCAGTTGAATCTGTATCGGCTATTGCAGACAAAGGTGTTTCTACTTTTGTTGGTGAAGAGCTAGCTAAATCTGATCGTCCTGAGCTAACAGCTGCAAGCATTGTTATCTCTGGTGGTCGCGGTATGCAGAACGGCGATAACTTTGAAATGCTTTATAAAGTTGCCGATAAGCTTGGCGCTGCTGTAGGTGCATCTCGTGCCGCTGTTGATGCGGGCTTCGTACCAAACGATATGCAAGTTGGTCAAACGGGTAAAATTGTTGCTCCTGACTTGTACGTTGCCGTTGGTATCTCTGGTGCCATTCAGCATCTTGCTGGTATGAAAGATTCTAAAGTGATCGTTGCGATCAACAAAGATGAGGAAGCGCCTATCTTCCAAGTTGCCGACTACGGTTTAGTGGCTGACTTGTTTGAAGCGATTCCAGAGTTGGAAAGCAAGCTTTAAATAGCTGATTTTTTGCTCAAAGCCTGGCTATGCCAGGCTTTTTTTTGCTCAAAATAAATTTAATTGTTAGTAAAGTCACTGTTTTTGCACCAGTCGTTTTAAATATAGGAAACTACTAGGTACACTGAGAGTCTATCTAGATAACAATAACAACGGATACAGGTACTGAGTGGACGCAATCGAACAAACCTCCTCAAATTCTCGTTTACCCTATGGTTTTGCTAAACGCTTTGGTTTAGCGGCAGATTACTCTGCAGAATCGGGATACCTAGCTTGGTATAAAGACGATACACCTGTACAGGCCATACTCGAATGCATGCGCATTTTAGGGTCTAACGTAAAGTTTCAGGCCGCCACCGAAGAAGACTTTAATATTCAGTTGGCTCGAATATATCAAGAGTCAGGTGACAGTCGAGAGGCCATGGAAGAATTAGGCGATGATATGGACTTAGCCAGTCTTGCCAATATGATTCAAGAAACCGAAGACTTATTAGAACAACAGGATGATGCACCGATTGTTCGTCTTATTAATGGCATTTTAACCGATGCTGTCAAACGCAACGCCTCAGATATTCACATAGAAACATTCGAAAAACGCCTTGTTGTGCGTTCTCGCGTAGATGGCATATTACAAGAAGTGTTAGAGCCTAAGAGGGCGCTAGCTCCTTTGTTGGTTAGCCGTATTAAAGTTATGTCTAAATTAGACATTGCAGAAAAAAGAATCCCACAGGATGGCCGTATTGCATTACGACTCGCCGGTCGAGAAGTAGATGTGCGAGTTTCTACCATGCCCTCAACCCATGGTGAGCGAGTGGTAATGCGTTTACTGGATAAACAAGCAGGGCGTTTGAACTTAAAGCAGCTCGGCATGAAAGGCGATAATCTAAAAGACCTGTTAAACATTATTAGTAAGCCTCACGGCATTATGCTGGTCACGGGACCAACCGGTTCCGGTAAAACCACCACGTTGTATGCTGCATTAAGTGAATTAAATGACAGCTCCAGAAACATTCTTACGGTTGAAGATCCAGTAGAGTACAGTCTGCCCGGTATAGGGCAAACCCAGGTTAGCAATAAAGTAGACATGACCTTTGCCCGAGGCTTAAGAGCCATATTAAGGCAAGACCCTGATGTAGTGATGATTGGGGAGATTCGAGATTTAGAAACTGTAGAAATTGCGGTTCAAGCATCACTTACGGGTCACTTAGTATTATCTACGCTTCATACAAATACTGCCGTGGGCGCCGTTACCCGTTTGCAAGATATGGGCATTGAGCCATTTTTATTGGCATCTAGTTTAGTCGGGGTCGTGGCACAGCGTTTAGTGCGAACTCTATGTCCAGATTGTCGTGCTGAATACCAAGCGGATGAAGCTGAAAAAGCATTGTTTAGCATGGAGCCTCATGAAGACTTAACTCTATATCATGCTAAAGGCTGCACTAATTGCAGTGGCACAGGCTACAAAGGCCGACGCGGTATCTACGAAATAATTGAAGTGGATGATGGTCTTAAAACACTTATTCATAATGGTGCAGGTGAGCTGGAACTTAATAAGTACGCCCGTGGTCGCAGTAAGAGCATTCAACAGGACGGATTACAAAAAGTGCTCATAGGTGAAACGACACTCGAAGAAGTACTAAGGGTAAGCAAGGCATAATTCATGGCAGTTTTCGAGTACGTTGCTCTTAATGATAAGGGCAAGCAAAAGAAGGGCATTATCGAGGCCGATAGTCCTCGCCAGGTTCGCCAGCAATTGCGCGATAAAGCCTGGATGCCGCTTTCAGTTGAAGCCACTGAAGTAAAGGATGCTAAAAACCCTCTTTCCGGTTTGTTTAAACGCGGCATAAGCACGCCAGATTTGGCCATGCTTACACGCCAGCTATCTACACTGATCTCTGCAGGGCTGCCCATTGAAGAAACGTTAAGGGCCACCGCTCAGCAAACTGAAAAAAAACACATTAAGTCTATGATTTTAGATATCCGTTCTCGGGTATTGGAAGGGCACAGTCTGGCGGCTGCCCTTGATGATTTTGATCATGCATTCCCAAAGCTATATCGAGCGACCGTGGCCGCAGGTGAACACGCCGGCCACCTTGATACTGTGTTAAATCGCCTCGCCGATTACATGGAAAGCAGCCAAGTGAATCAGCAAAAAATTAAGTTAGCCGCCGTTTACCCCATTATTTTGTGCATAGTGGCAGTGTCCATTGTGGTCGGGCTTTTAACCTATGTAGTGCCCGATATTGTTGAAGTGTTTGTAAAAAACGGTCAAGAACTTCCACCTTTAACGCAAATTATGATCACCTCCAGTGACTTTTTAAAAGCTCACGGGTTTAAACTGGGTTTTGTTGTTGCAGCCATTATCATTGGTTTCAAATGGGCTGTAAGACGGGAAAAAATTAAATACCGTTATCATGAAATCATGTTAAGCATGCCCTTTTTTGGAAAAATGATAAAAAGTTTTAATACCTCAAGCTTTGTAAGTACTTTAGCCATTTTAAACTCAAGTGGTGTGCCCTTAGTAGAGGCCATGAAAATCGCTGCCCAAGTAGTCGGAAATGTGGTTATAGAGGAGCGTCTTGGCATTGCCTCACAGCAAGTGACAGAAGGGGGCAGTTTGCACAAGGCACTAGAAGAGACCAAAGTATTCCCACCCATGATGATGCACATGATCGCCAGTGGTGAAGTCAGTGGTGAATTAGACAGCATGCTTGAAAAAACCTCTAAAAACCAAGAAGCCGATTTGCAAAATACCATCACGACTTTGGTCAGTATGTTTGAGCCTATTATGTTGTTGGCTATGGGCGGCATCGTGGTGTTGATTGTAATAGCGATCATGCTGCCAATACTTAACATGAACCAAATGATTTCCTAAGCGTCATCCAACTTAAATAAAAACATAAAAATTTAACAAATACTTAAAGGAGTAAATATGAAAAATCAAAAGGGCTTTACCCTAATAGAAATTATGGTTGTACTGGCTATTTTAGCCGGGTTAATCGCCATGGTTGCACCGAACATTATTGGTGAAGCTGGTGCTGCGAGAGTGAAAACAGCTAAAGCCGAAATGGCCAATATTGCTTTGGCACTGGATATGTACAAATTAGATAACTTTACATATCCATCCACTTCACAAGGCATTGAAGCATTGGCAAGCAAGCCATCGGGTTCTCCTGAGCCTAAAAATTATAAGTCTGGTGGTTATATGAAAAAAATGCCAACCGACCCTTGGGGCAACCCGTATGTATATTTCTCTAAAAAAAGTTCATATGAAATTGTCTCTTACGGTGCTGACGGCGAAGAGGGTGGCGAAGAAGACGCTGCCGATATTAGCAGTAACGATTAAATAACTTATGAAGACACAACGCGGATTCACATTAATAGAAGTTTTAGTAGTGCTGGTGATTATCGCCATGCTGGTATCTATGGCAGCTATTAATACCGGTGGTGATCCGCGTAAAGACCATCTTATAACTGAGGCTGAACGTTTAAAGTTCTTTCTAGAAGCAGTTTCTGATGAGGCTTTATTTCAAAATAAAGACTTGGGTTTCGTAGTCACTAAATCAAATCTTACTCCATATTCCTATGAAGACGTAGTCGACCCCAATGCGACCAATAATGGTGTAGCGACTAATGTAACGCCACAAACTAAAAAGGAGTGGTCTCCCTATAAAGGACGTTTCACCGATGTCTTTGAGTTACCCTCCGAAGAAATGCAATTTAATTTAAAAGTAGATGGGCAAGAAGTGATTTTGGGGTATTCACAAGAGAAAAAAGAAGATGAAGAGGCGAAGCCCCAAATTCACTTGTTAAGTTCTGGGGAGCAAAGTGTATCTTCGATTGAAATTTATTTTGATGATTTAGACTTTTCAACCACCACTCGCGGCACGGGTGTGGGGCGCTATTATGTGGATATGAATAATAATGAGTAGGCAGTCCGGGTTTACATTATTGGAAGTAATGATTGCCATTACTATATTCGCCATGCTGGCTACAACAGTGTCCCAAGTGGCTTCGGTAACGGTAGATAACCAGATTCATCTTGAAAAAAAGATGTTGGCTACTTGGATTGCCGAAAATAAAATCATTGAGATGCGCACCCTTGAGTGGGATAAAGTTAAAAAAGGTAAGGAAGACATTAAAATGTCAGACCGTGAATGGATCATAACTACTACGGTTAAAGAAAAAAAGAAGTTTGGAGTACTACCTATTCCGTTAGATTTAAAGGAAATTACTGTGTCAGTTGCGCTAAAAGAAATGTCTGATGCACCTCTTCAATCCTTCATATCCTATATTGCTAATGATTAAATCAGCCCAGGCACAAAATGGCTTTACCTTATTAGAAGTTTTATTGGCGGTAGCCATTACAGCTCTAATAGGCATAGGTGCAAGCCAGCTACTGTCTAGTATTAGTAATACCAGCATAACTACCAATGAGCGGGCATTGCAACTGCGCACCATTCAGCGCATGGATCTATGGGTGAAAAGAGATTTGTGGCAAGTAGCAGGGCGTGAAGTACTTGATCTAAATGGAAATCCTAGAGAGTCACTTACTAATGACAGTGACTATCTATTGGAGTTTACACATTCTGGGCAAGCTAATTCGCCCTTTGAAGATGAAACATTCAAGCGTTCCAACCTACAAAGAGTTGCCTATGCAGTGCGCAGTCATGACAGTGACTATTGTATGGATGCAGATAAAAAAACAGATGAAGAAGGTGAGGGTGGTAATTGTTTCGTGAGACTGTTCTGGCCTGTATTGGACTTGGCACCTAATAGTGAAGGCCCTGTTATCCAAGTTTTAATCGATAATATTCTTGAGGCAAAATTCTACTTTAAAGGGCAAGCATTAGACCTAACTAACAGTAATAATAATATAGTCACTAAAGACTGGGAAGAAAACTGGCCATCGCCATTTATGTCACCAGGAATGATTTCAGATTTAGCCAAGGTTAAGCTTGTGTATTCAGTGGAAAAATTGGGTGAAATAGAGCGCATTTATGAGGTACCGCGTTATGCGTTCATTCGTGAATAAGCAACAAGGCTTAGCCTTAATTACAGTGTTATTTATTTTCGCATTGGTATCGCTATTAGCTATCTCTATGCAAACACGCCAGAAAATGAGCATGGCACAGGCAAGTGCATCCATTAATTTAACGCAGGCTCAGTTACTGGCCTTAAGTGTTGAAGATGTCGCTAAAGCAGGGCTTGTTTTTGAAGAAACTAATAGTCCAGATAAGTGGGATACATCAGCTGAACAATGGAATCAACTTCCACCTTTAGAAGAAGCTGGTGCTACCATAGAAATACATATTAGAGATTTGCAGGGCCTATTTAATTTAAACTCTCTATCACCAAAGGGGGCAAATGCTGAAGCGGCAAGACTTAGGTTTAAAAACCTGTTAGATGAGTTAGGTGTAATAAATAGCAGCGCAATTGCAAGCCAGGTTAAAGATTGGTTAGATCCCAAAAGTAGTGCCAGTACCATTTACCAAAATATGGAGCCACCTTATAGTGCTTCGGGTGTTGAATTCTCACATCCGTCAGAATTATTGCTCATTGACGGTATGGATAAAGACATCTACCACCAATTAGAACCTTTGGTAACTGCTTTACCCCCTAAAACTCCACTTAACATCAATACTACAGACCCCAGAATATTTACCTCTTGGGATACAAACTTAGATATTGGTGCTGCCAAAACCATAGTAAACAAAACTCATCCAGGCTCCTGTGGCCCTAGTGTAAGAAATGCCAATGTTATTAAGGATATTGAAAATGAACTCTGGACAGAAACCGATCTTACAGCGCTAATCAAGGCCAGCGGCACCTCAGGGGCCACAGGAACGTGGGAACCCGCTGATTTTAGCGTAAACACTCAATACTTTAGCCTACTGATTAGAGTTCAAATTAATGGCCAAGATATGATGTTAGAATCTATTATCAAAAGAGATATGACTCCAGAAACTGGTTTTGTGGGTGTGGTGTATCGAGACTTTTCTCGTAAGCCAGCGGACATAGACAGACTAAAAATAAATAAGTGCTGATGAATATGAATTTAGTATTGATAGAAAATATTGATCTACCCGTTAAGGCACTGCATGAAGATGGCAGCATAGAAAGCCTAAACGAAGAAGCGATGAGTGAGCTATTAAATCCCATTGCACTATTTATAGGTGGGGGGATCAATGTCATTAACACTCTAATGCCCATTAAGCAGGCAAGGCAAATCGTAAAAGCACTGCCTTTTGCTTTAGAGGAACAGTTAGCTAATGATGTAGAAAGTAATCATTTGCAGTATATCGGTCGTAATAACGGTAAAGCTTATGCAGTTACCTTAAGACACGACATTATGAAGCGTATTGTAGAACAGTGTGCGCCGAGCAAATTGTATTTTCTACCATTATTGTTGCCTGTTGTATCTGAAACCATCTCAGTGCTGGTAATCGAAGGTTACGCTTGCGTGCGTTTAAGTGATTTATCCGCTTTTAGCATACCTGTTGATTTGCTGCCGTTAACCATAGAAAAATATTTGGTTGACGATGCTAGTTTGCAAAATATTCAAATTAGTTACGCCGAAGAGGAAGTGGATTTATTAGAGCTTCAGTTAGAGAATATGGGCTTAGAGATAACACAGGTCCCATACTCAGACTTGCAAAAACACATTCGTACTCAGGCGCTATTAAATCCTAATAATCTATTGACCGGTGATTATCAGGTTAAAATCAGCGATGACAATAAATCCCAATCTAAATTTAATTCAGCCTTATCCTTAGCCGCTTGTTTATTAATTGTCATACTGGGCATTAATTTAGTCAGTGCCTCACAACAAAATAACTTGGCTGGTCTGGTTAAAAATGCTTCGAAAGAGTTTTATTTAAAACTCTTTCCTGGGGAAAGAATTCGCGGCATTAAAAGGCAGTTCTCTGAAAAACTGGAGGCAACTTCTTCCTCAGGCTCTAGTGATGCTTACTTTACGGGGATTCTCGCCCAAGCGGCCAGTGAAATTAAGAAAAGCAAAAATGCTCAAATACATTCGGTTAGATTCACTTCAAAAAAAGGCGTGTTAGAGGTAAGTGTTTTAACCGATAACGTCGCTCAGCTTGATGGCATTAAGAAAAACTTAGAAAAAAACAGTTTAACGGTGGAAATTGCGTCAGCCAATAATGATGGCAATAAAATAAAAGGGTTATTGAAGGTGTCTCAAAATGGCTGAGTTTATCGAACGCATAAAAGAGCAGGGCAAGCAGCAATTGTTGTCTTCTAGCTTGTATCAGAACGGTGTTTCCTGGTATGCCGGTTTAGCCTCACGTGACCAGTTTATGGTGAAAGGGTTGTCCGCAATAGTGGTTATTGCGCTTTTGTTTGTTTGGATATGGCAACCCAGTATTGATGCCAATAAAAAGGCCAGTCAAAAATTTCAAAGTGAATTGTCTTTTCATAATAAGCTAAAAGAAAATGCTTTTCTTTTTTCTACGGGCAAAGTGATCAGCTCGTCATCGCCTAGCGGATCGATTCTCAGCATTGTTAATAACTCGGCTAAAGCAAAAAACATTGTTTTAAAACGCTTTGAGCCAGAAGGGCAAGACGGTCTTCGTGTCTGGTTAGATAAAGCGAATTTCAATTCGGTGATTGACTGGTTAGAGATTCTGGAATCACAAAAGGGCATTAATATAGAGCAAATCTCTATTGATAAAGTTAGCCCTGGTTTAGTGAATTTACGTGCCGTTTTAAAATCTTAAAGGATACCAATATGGATTTTGATTTATTTATTATAGGTGCAGGGTCAGCCGGTGTTCGTGCAGGTCGCATGGCAGCAGGAATGGGCAAAAAGGTCGCTGTAGCAGAGTCTCGTTACTTAGGTGGTACCTGTGTCAATGTTGGCTGTGTGCCTAAAAAACTATTTGTGTACGCCAGTGAATTTCCTCATGTTCAAGCTGAAGCGAAAGGATTTGGGTTGGATATTCAGCTTAATCAATTCCACTGGCCAACACTTAGAGACAATAAAACAAAAGAGATAGAGCGCCTTAATGGTATCTATAAAAATTTGTTAGATAATTCCGGTGTGACTACCCTATGGGGCCACGCCAAATTAGTTGGGCCCAACTCCGTTGAGGTGGATGGCACCGTCTACAGCAGTGAAAAAATATTGCTGGCCACAGGCGGCTGGCCCACTAAACCGGATATCCCAGGTAAAGAGCATTTACTTACCAGTAATGAACTTTTCTATTTAGATCAATTTCCCGCTTCAGCAGTGGTGATTGGTAGCGGTTACATTGCAGTTGAATTTGCCGGTATTTTAAATGGATTAGGATGTGACACCCAAATAGCGTCACGCTCCGGAAGACTTCTAAGGGGCTTTGATGAATCCACTCGCAGCATCGCACAACGGGAGATTCTTAAAAAAGGCTTGAACCTAATCGCTGAACAACCCAGTGCCGTTGTTAAAAATGACAATGGTTTTGAAGTTCAGTTTGCATCGGGTCTTAAAACGCAAGTTGAGCTTGTGGTATGCGCTACGGGGCGAACTCCTAATATTGAAAACTTGGGCATACAAGAGCAAGGAATTAGCTTAGACAGTAAAGGTTTCATTGCCGTAAACGAGCAATACCAAACCAATGTTGAAAGCGTTTATGCCATGGGGGACCTGATCGATACAGCGCAGTTAACGCCAGTGGCCCTTGAGGAAGCGATGACGTTTTTACGTCAACAATATCAAGGGGATACATCAGCTTTAAACTATGACAATATTCCCACGGCCATTTTCTCTCAACCTTGTATGGCAACAGTCGGTTTAAGTGAAGAAAGTGCATTGCAAAATGGAATGGATATTGATGTTTACGAAAGTGAATTCAAAGCACTTAAGCATACCTTAAGTGGGTCTGATGAACGTACCTATATGAAACTGATCGTTGATAAAAAAACCGATCTTGTTGTGGGCGCTCATATGCTTGGTGAACACGCCAGTGAAATTCTACAAGGCATTGCCATTGCTATTAAGGCAGGCGCCACAAAAGCTCATTTTGATGCCACTATTGGAATTCACCCAAGTTCGGCTGAAGAATTTGTCACCATGAGAACCCCAGTAAAGCGCTAGTGATAAATTTTACTGGCAGGGTTAAAGCCTAGGCATTTGACCCTGTAAACATTCTCCAGTCCAATAGTACGCAAGGAGGCGTGTCTTCCTTGTTTTCTAAATACCCACAAAAAAAGCTAAGGCTGTTTAGTTGTTCATTATCATCTACATCAGCTTGGGTAGTGAAGTCGGCAATATTGTAAGTCACAATATCGCTAATAGCGTTTAGACGAACCGCAATCATTTTGTGGCCAGTGTCGATATATAAAAGAATAGGGCGGGTAATATTCTCTAGGCGATCCCGAGCGGCGCCAAATAAATTAACCAACTTGCCAAATGTTTTACCTCGTTCCATTTCTAATGCCGCAATGGCTTTTTTCACATGACCCTCATCTCTGAGGGTGATTAACTCATCGGCGAGGGCATGTAGCCTTTTATGTGGTGTATCAAAGTCGTCTAAGATATCGGCTAGTAGTTCATCCTCAGCTTCAAACCCCGAGTACCATTTTCCAAACTCGCAAAGGTTAGGGTCTCTGGGATGGTTGAAAGAATCCCCAGAACGAAGGCTGGCTTCTAATGCGCTTAACCAGTCTTGGTGTTCTTTTTCTTGATCCTTGAGTATCTTAAGCAACGCGATGTTGGCGGTATATTCTGCCTGACAACCCATTAGGTTAGCCAAATCGTAAATAGGAACGGGTTTTCCTTGATAACTGGTCACTTCAGCGCCAACCTTTTCATTAACTTCAATACGGGTGGTTTTACGTTTGTCCTGCTCTATATAGCGAACTTCACTCACCGGTGTAGCATATTGTGTTGGCCCCACGTAAAAGGTAATGACTTCCAAGGTGTCACCCTGATTAAAAATAGACGTTAATTGCTGTGGTTGTGTAGCGGCTTCCATAATTCACTCGGGTGTTGAGATTTACTTTAAGAGTAGCCAAAGAATAACCTTATACAATTTCCGATAAATGTTATTATCGGAAATTGTATAAATGCCTATCTAGCCCCGTTATGTACTGAAAATGTTTAACTAGGATGCCTCTTTTCTAATATGTAGCTTGCAGCTAACTTGCTATAATCCCTACATTCTTTGGCTTTTAATGATGATGCGTTATTTTCAGGCATTACCATTCAACCCTAATATCGATGCTTTGCACATAGTTCACACCTCTGCTGCTGGTTATAAGCAAAGCGACAACCTCTAAGGCTTAAAAACATGTCTCAACAAATCACCATAACACGTCCTGACGATTGGCATTTACATCTGCGTGACGGCGCCTTGCTAGAAAACACGGTACCCGCAACAGCCCGTATTATGGGGCGTGCCATCATCATGCCTAATTTGCAGCCGCCGGTTATGAATGCTCAGCAGGCACTTGAATATCGTTCGCGTATTTTGGCGCAAAGCCAAGGCTATCCAAACTTTCAGCCTTTAATGGTGATTTATCTTACCGATAACACCACGCCTGAAATGATCGCCGAAGCTGCCCAATCAGGCCATGTTGTTGCTGCTAAGTTGTATCCTGCTGGTGCCACCACCAACTCAAGTTCAGGGGTAACGGACTTAACTAAATTATCGGAAATTGCCTCAGTGATGGCTGACCATAATATGCCCCTACTAGTACATGGCGAAGTAACGGACCCTAGCGTTGATATCTTTGATCGTGAAAAACGCTTTTTAGATGAAATCCTTAGTGGTCTTGTGTCTAAAGTGCCTAATTTAAGGTTAGTCGTTGAGCATATAACCACCAAGGAAGCCGCTGACTTTGTGCAAAGTCATTCTAAGAATGTTGGCGCTACCATTACACCACAACACTTGGCTTATAATCGTAATCACATGTTAGTGGGCGGTATTAAGCCACACTATTATTGCCTGCCTATTCTTAAGCGCAATACGCACCAAAAAGCCCTGTGTGATGTGGTAGCCAGTGGCGATAATCGTTTCTTTTTAGGCACCGACTCCGCGCCTCACATTAAGTCTGCTAAAGAGAATGCCTGTGGCTGTGCTGGCTGCTTTACCTCTTATGCCGCCATTGAGCTGTATGCAGAAATATTTGAAGATTTAGGAGCCCTGAGTCACTTAGAGCCATTTGCCAGTTTCAATGGCCCTGATTTTTACCAAATGCCTAGAAACTCCGACACCGTCACCTTGATTAAAGAAGACTGGGTAGCCCCTAACGAAATGCAATTTGGTAAAGAGGTAATTGTACCTCTGCGTGCCGGTGAAACTTTGCGCTGGAAACTTAAGTAATCTATGCCAGCCCCCTACTCTCCTATTGCGATTATAGATAATTTAGATCACTTGCCCGACCCTTTTCGGGAAGGGCCGCAGGATATGGGGGCACTCTTAAAAAATGATGCTCAGCGTTTAGATTTCTATTATGTGCTTAGGTATCTATGTAGCTATAAAGGCAGTAGTGCAACATTTAATGCTTATCGCAGGGAAGTAGAGCGCTTACTCCAGTGGCTTTGGCACAATCAAGATATGTCATTGCTAGATGTACGCCGAGAGCATATCGAGCAATTCATGGAGTTTTGTATAGGGCCGCCTAAGCACTGGATAGGCCTTAAGAACGTTGCCCGATTCAAAAACGTAAGGGGTGAACGAGTGGCTAATCCAGAGTGGCGGCCTTTTGTGGTGCCTGTTAATAAGGCCTCTGGGTTGCCTCCTAAAATTTCTGACTACAACCCTTCTCAAAAAGCCATTCAATCTTCTTTTGCTATTCTAAGCTCCTTTTTTAACTTTTTAATTCAAGAAGAGTTTTTAAGCGCTAACCCCGTCGCTTTAGTGCGACAAAGAAGCCGTTTTATTCAAAAGGCGCAAAATCGCCCTCAAGTAAGGCGCATCAGTAATTATCAATGGGATGAAGTAATCCGAGTGGCTGAAGACAAAGCCCAAAATGATCCTCAGCAACATGAAAGAACGGTGTTTATCCTGAACTGCTTGCTTGGCATGTATTTGCGAATATCTGAATTGGTAGCGGATGAACGCTCTACCCCTGTTATGGGTGATTTTAGAATGGATTCAGACCGTCATTGGTGGTTTCATGTGGTGGGTAAAGGGAATAAGAGCCGTGTTATTACCGTATCGAATGACATGTTGGCAGCGCTGCAGCGGTATCGTAACTGGTTAGACTTACCTTCACTTCCCCACCCTGGTGAGCCTACAGCACTCATTACAAAAATACACGGTACAGGCCCAGTGACCAGTACTCGGCAAATACGAAACCTGGTGCAGGAGTGTTTTGATGGTGCTTATCAAAATTTGGCTGCTAAGGGTCAAGCAGAAGAAGCAACCGAGTTAAAAGCCGCTACCGTGCATTGGCTTAGGCATACTGGAATATCGGAAGATGTGAAAATAAGACCAAGAGAACATGTAAAAGAAGATGCTGGGCACTCAAGCATGGCCACCACTGACAAGTACATAGATAGTGAGCTAAGAGAGCGTCATGCCAGTGCGATTAACAAAAAGATCACGCGCCCCGCTACAGATGAAACCTAGGATGCTGCCTTGCAGTATTTTACCAATAGCGGTTTTTATTTTGGTATAATCCCGCTTTTGCTCGGCGTTGATCTATACCATGAAGTTTGCCATCAAGCTATTCCCTGAAATCACCCTCAAGTCGCGTCCTGTTCGCAAGCAGTTCATTAATCAGCTGCGTCGAAATATTAAGAACTCTCTCAAATACAACGATATTGAGTGCCAGGTTCAGGGCCAGTGGGACAGCATTGAAGTGACCATGGAGGGTGATGAATTAGAGTTGCCTGCCAGAGCTTGCATGCAGCGTATCCCTGGTATCGATAAAATTCTTACGGTTAAAGAGCATAATTTTCAAACTTTTGATGACATTCTAGATATAGCCGAGAAAATATACACCCCTGAAATCACCGGTAAAACCTTCTGTGTACGAGTAAAGCGTACAGGCGAGCATGACTTTCGATCCATTGATGTAGAGCGGTATGTGGGCGGTGGTTTACGTCAGCGAGTAGAAAACTCAAGCGTTAAGCTTAAAAACCCCGACTACACCGTTAAAATGGAAATACGTAAACAACGCTTATTAACCATTTCGGCCATAGACAAGGGCATGGGCGGTTACCCTCACGGCTGTTTAGACGGAGTTTTATCGTTAATGTCTGGTGGCTTTGACTCAACCGTAGCCAGCTATCTCATGTCGAGACGTGGCCTTTTAACCCACTTTGTTTTTTTTAATCTGGGCGGCACAGCCCATGAGGTGGGCGTTAAGCAGGCTGCGCATTACCTATGGAAGCAATATGCAATTTCCCATGGGGTTAAATTTGTCACCGTGCCATTTGAAGATGTAGTAACTGAAATTTTAAAAAATGTCGATAATTCTCAAATGGGCGTCATATTGAAACGAATGATGCTCAGGGCTGCCAGCAAAGTAGCAGAAGACTTAGGCATTGAAACCTTAGTGACTGGCGAGTGCATAGCACAGGTGTCTAGCCAAACTCTGCGTAACCTAAATGTTATAGATGGGGTAACCGACACTCTGGTTCTTAGGCCGTTAATTTGTATGGATAAACCTGAAATTATCAATATTTCGCGACAAATCGGCGCTTACGATTTTGCCGCTAGGATGCCAGAATATTGTGGTGTTATTTCCGTTAAACCCACAACAAGGGCCAAGCCTGAAAAAATTGAAAGAGAAGAGTCGAAATTCGACTTTAGTGTGCTTGATGCGGCCATAGAAAGTAGCCGTGTAGAGCATATTAAAGATGTATTATCGAGCAGTGAAGGCATTATGGATGTGGACTTAGTGCAAATCCCCACTGCAGATGCTGTGGTAATCGACATTCGTGCTCCACAAGAAGAAGAGCTAAACCCGCTGCATTTAACTAATAATGAAATTCTTAAGATTCCATTTTATGAGTTAATGTCCCATCTTGAGAGCTTACCTAAAGATAAGGATGTTCTGTTGTACTGTGCTAAAGGCACCATGAGTCAAATGCACGCCCAGCAACTTAAACAGTCTGGTATCGAGCGCGCTAAAGTGTTTAAACCCTCTTAAGGTAACTTGGTTAAACTAAAGGGGCTTTACAGCCCTTTAGTTTAATTTTATCCCGCCAAGGCTGGCAGTAAAAACCCCCACCCCACGAAAATAGCGCCTTCTAGAATGGGCCGTCCCCCTTCGTATATTTCCCCTTTGGGCAAAATAATCCGTATACATAATTCTGATAACGCTAAGTAAATCAGTAAAAATAATACTGAACTTACTAGCCAAGCCAATACGGCCAATTCTAGTTGATACTCTATGGAAGACGCAAAATGTGCGCTGCCACTAATGGCCAGTGCGGCACCGATGTGTTGAGCAGCAGCTTTTATGGCGGTTGGGTTAGATTTTTTATCTACTGCATTGATTAAGTCATTGCTGCCCCAAGCGATTCTTAAGCGAGTTTCCAAAGACAATAAACATTGAGAAATAATAAAACCAAATAACAAAGCCATGATGCCTAAGTTTGCATCTTGATTAGTCCATTGCATGGCACTTCTAATGACTATGGCGGTGCCAATTAAGTGGGCCCCTGTAATGAGCGCTGCGGCCGTGTTTCCCTGCTGAGCGGCGTGATTCAAATTCATGGCAGGCAACACCAATTTATCTTGTACCCAAGCGCCTAGCCTTAATAAGCACAATGCAAAAATACCGTAGCCTGTGATGAGGCTCCACTCTTGGAAAATGCTCAGGCTGAATTGCCCTGTTGTCACCCCGGTTAACGCAATCATCAGTGCGATCACCGCTGCAGCCGTTTCTATATTACTGGCTTCAGAATGCTGAGTAACAGGTTTGACTAAAAAGCGGCTTAACCATCGCATGGCTGCCACTAAACTGAAAATTGCTATTAGATCCACCGCTAAGAAAATAACGTATGACGGATCAGCCAAAAGCCACTCCATAAAACTACCCTTTTGGATTATTCTGTATGGAGTTTATAATGCCGAGATTAAAATTAAAGTCACGGCTTAATCATGAAAATTGTTTCTTTTAATGTAAATGGAATACGCGCTCGCCAACATCAAGTGGAAGCTATCAAAACCCAGTTGAAGGCAAATATTATTGGTATGCAGGAAGTGAAAGCGACCCCTGATCAATTCCCCGAACAATGGGCTACGGATATTGGCTATCATTCAGCTGTACACAGCCAAAAAGCGCACTATGGAGTGGCTACCCTAAGCGATGAAGCATTTGTGGCTGTTGAAAAAGGCTACCCAAATGATGATGAAGAGAGCCAAAAGCGTTTTATTCATACGAGCCACACTCTCTCTGGTGGTGGAATACTTCATGTTCTAAATGGTTACTTCCCGCAAGGGGAAAATCGTAGCCATGAAACCAAGTTTCCAGCTAAGCAAAAATACTACGCAGACTTGCTTACGTATTTAAACGATAACTTTAAAGTAACCGACAATATTATTGTTATGGGCGACATTAATGTGGCCCCTCATGATAGCGATATTGGCATAGGTGAGAACAACCAAAAGCGCTGGCTTAAAACAGGTAAGTGCGCTTTTCTACCTGAAGAGCGTGAATGGGTAGATAAACTTTTAGACTGGGGACTTGAGGATAGCTACCGGATTTTAAACCCTAATGTTAATGATCGTTTTAGCTGGTTTGATTACCGTAGTCGCGGATTTGAAGATACTCCTAAGCGAGGCCTAAGAATCGATTTAATAATGATTAGTAAACCATTGGTTTCAAAGCTGGTGAATGCAGGAATAGATTACGACATTCGGGGCATGGAAAAACCCAGCGATCACGCCCCAATATTCATTGAGTTGGAAGATTGATTTTAACTTTCCGTCATTTGCTTAATGAAACTCATCCAGCCTTTTGCTTGGCTGGATGATGATGGAATGGCAGCGGCTTTACTGAGGGTTGTTAAGGCTTGTCGAGACTGCCCTAAATTAAATTGACTGATGCCATTCAATACAAATACTTTGCCTCTTTGTTTTTCGGTTAATTTCAGTGAAAACATTGAATTAGCCACCTCTATGGTTTGTTTCCATTTCTCTGAATCGGCCAATAATTGCATCAACCTCAAACCGCGCTTAGGTGTTGGATGACTTTCAAATAGTTTTGCCAATACAGCTTGGCCTTTATGAATTTCTTTAGATTGCATCCAAGCTTGTTGCAGTAGATTGAGGACTTTTTCATTTTCTTCTATGTTCCCATTATTTAGTGCACTTTCTAACAGGCTGGCCACCTTATAAGGGTCTCCCTGAGTGGCCAGTAACTGGGACAAATTAATGAACTCAGCTTCCTTTTCAATAAAGCCTTTTTTAAAGGCTAAATCAGAAGCAATGGCGGCTCCTTGATAATTCTCCATCAATTGATGAAGACCTGCTTTTTGGCGCCAATAATCTTTTTTATCTGGGTAATTCAATACCAATAGATTGCTGTAGGTTAATGCCGATTGATAATCTTTTTTATGATAGGATCCTGAAAAAGCCATTTGCAACCAAGGTTCTTTTGGTTTTTGGGCAAGTTCAATGGCTTTAACAATATGTGGCAAACCTAGTTCAAAGTTATTTAAATAGTAATAACTGGCTGCCAACAGCGCATAAACAGGGGCGGATATTTTATATTCTTTATTGTTTACCGCAGCCTCAAGTAATTGGCTAATTTCCTGATATTTTTCTAAAGATAAATACACTTGTGCTAAAAAAAGTGTTAATTGCAATTGTGTGGCACTGTCTAAATCCTGTTGTGAAATGGCTTTTTGTAGCAATTGAGAAGCCTGATTGTATTGCTCTAGTTTAACTTTTAACTGAGCGTGAGTTTGATAGGTTAACGCCATACCCAAGGCGTTACCGTCTAGGTCTTCGGCTAACTCTATTAGGCTGGCCTCAATTTCTTCTATGGTGCTTTTATCCTTCACGGGTGAAACTTCATTAATACTTTCTTGTATGTCATTTAACTTGTTAAATGTTCTGGGGCTTAATAGCGCGCTAAACGCTTGGGCGCTCACAAGTAAAAAAATGACGCCCGCGAGAATTGTTCTCATTCTATTTTTCCAAGCTGAATTCAAATGTTTTGGTGGCTTGTTGAGGTACGGGTTTTCCGTCCGCTAATTTGGGTTTAAAGCGGTAGCGATAAGCTGCCCTCATTACTTCCCTTTCAAAAATGCCTTTGGGCTTAGCGTCTATCACTTCTACGTTTTCAACGGAGCCTTCTTTGGATATGGCAAGGCGTACCACCACATAGCCTTCAATTTTACGAGACTTGGCTTGAGCTGGATATCTAGGCTGCACCTCTACAAGAGGGATCACGTCACTGTCCCCTACGCCATAGCCAGATAACATACTGCCCATGGCATCACCTTTAAAACTGCTTAAAGATGAATTGATGTTTGGCATGGATAGCTCTAATTGTTTTGAAGTTGCTTGTTGAAGTTGTGGTACTTCAAGAACCGGCGGCATTTTGGGTTTGGGGGGCTCTTTGTCATTACGTTGTTTGCTTTCGCTATTGGAATCTTTTAATGCGCGAATAAAATCCACCATCGCCACTTCATCTCCACGATTTTTCTTTTCTACGCTGGGAGAAATCATCCATTGCATGGCCCAAAAAACCAGTAATGCGATAACGATACCGATAGGCGTCACTAATACTAATCGCATGTTACCTACCAGGGTCTGCTGCTATGGAAATACTGGATATGCCTGCCAAGCGCACTTGATCCATGACCTGCACTAATAAGCCGGTTCTTGCATCGGTATCAGCTTGAATAACAACGCCGCTTTCTGGGCTTTCAGCTTTAAGTTTTTCAATGTTTGCCCTGACGGAGCGGACATCAATGGCACGTTTATCGACCCAAATTTCACCATTGGGTTTGATCGCAACCATGATGTTGCCATTCTTGTCTTCACTGGCTGTAGAAGCAGAGGGACGACTCACACTGACACCACTTTCTTTTACAAAAGAGGTGGTTACAATAAAAAATATCAACATTATAAAAACGATATCGAGCATAGGCGTCATATCAATGGTGGAGTCTTCTGCCTCCATGCTTACATGTTGCTTTCTCATAACTTAATTCCTAATTACTTAAGCAGTCTGTCCTGGAATATTTCCAGTTGTTTTTTAGCCAAACCATCAAAGCGAGTTTTAAAATACAAACCTATCAGCGAAACCACCATGCCTGCCATGGTCGGTACAGTTGCTTTAGATATTCCCGATGCCATGGCTCTGGCATTGCCGGTTCCCGTCACTGCCATTACATCAAATACGGTGATCATTCCGGTCACTGTTCCTAAAAGTCCCAGTAAAGGGCAGATCATGACCAGAAGCTGAATAATAGATCGATAACGCTGAAATTCGATGGCCACTTTAGAGATAATACTTTGGCGAATTTTTCGAGCATGCCAAGTATTGTGGTTATC